>OIDB01000086.1_pt1 | contig 39564 bp, 34 predicted proteins | sample 1581471 | NCBI WGS metagenome assembly OIDB01 (sample SAMEA3882539, study PRJEB24775) | human gut metagenome | biome: human-associated habitat; feature: intestine environment; material: feces | place: Netherlands | collected 2009/2010 | reverse complement strand
CTTGTTGTGCAGTGCCCAGACGATGCTGGTCACGCCGGGAATCTGCTTGATGTCGCTCAGGGTGACGGGGTCGTTGCCCTCGCCATACCAGCGCCAACCCATTTTCATAGGCATAGAGAAGTTCCTCCTGTCGTTATTTATCTTATGGCACGCGCAGTACGCCTGCACGCTCTTCTTGCTTATATTCTAATATATCAGTTATAAAATAGCAATACGCACAATGCCATTTTTTTGTGTTTATTCTTGTATACTTTACACAAAAATGGCAAAATGCCAGTTTTTTAACAAGGTTTTTGGGCAGTGTGCTGCTCTCCTTCCAATCTTCTCCTGTTCCTCCGGCTGGTGCGGCTTTTTGACCGGTTTGCGCAAAAATATGTCCTGCTTCCGTTAAAAGTCCGTTCTGTGGTACATTTGCCCTGTTATACTGCAATTACACCGAGGGACGGCAACGTCTTCCCATCAACCGGAAAAAGAGAGGCACACTATGGACGAAAGCAACTTTGTAGTAAAGACCATCTTCCACGCCTGCGGCAGCTCCGAGGTACTTACCGAAAACTATTTTGCGACCCGGAAGGAGGCAGAGGAATTCTGCGCCCTGACCGACTATGCCATGAAGCTGAACTACGGCGCAGAGCAGCAGCTGGTGACCACCGAGATCGTGGCGCTCTGACCCGCCCGGCGCAAAGCGCAGCCGGTTGACAATTCCTGTAAAAACCTTTATATTCAAGACACGCAGCGCTCCGCAAAAACCGCCGGGCGCGCCATCTGCTTTTACTTTTATATATAAAGGAGGATCCACTATGGTTTCACCTGCCAAGTGCATCTCCGGGCGTTCTGTTGCCGATTGGATCGCGGCATATCCCGTGGTCTCTGACCTCTGCGCCCTGAAGGAGACTGCATGGGTAAACCCGGACAAGCTGCCCTTTGCACAGGCTGCGGCTGCCTGCCCGCTGACTTTGGCCGACATTGAGGACGCCGCCGCACGGCTGGAGCGGTTTGCGCCCTATCTTGCCGCCGTCTTTCCCGAGACTGCCGCGACCGGCGGCATCATCGAGTCCCCTGTTCAGCCCATCCCCCGGATGCAAAAAGTGCTGGAGGAGCGCAGTGGCACTCATATCGCCGGGCAAGTATGGATCAAGTTGGACAGTCACCTGCCTATTTCCGGCTCCATCAAGGCGCGGGGCGGCATTTACGAGGTGCTGAAAACCGCCGAGGACATTGCCTTGCACAGCGGGATGCTGCACTTTACCGACAACTACGCCGTTCTGGCAGAGGAACGCTTCCGCAAGCTGTTCTCGCAGTATTCCATTGCAGTGGGCTCCACCGGCAATCTGGGGCTTTCCATTGGCATCATGAGCGCGAAGCTGGGCTTTCAGGTCACTGTGCACATGTCCGCTGACGCGCGGCAATGGAAAAAAGACCTGCTCCGCAGCCGGGGCGTCAAGGTGGTGGAGTACACCTCTGATTACAGCATCGCTGTGACCGAGGGGCGTAAGCTGGCGGCGGGTGACCCCTACTGCCACTTTGTGGATGACGAAAACTCCAAGACCCTCTTTCTGGGCTATGCTGTGGCTGCACTGCGGCTGAAAAAGCAGCTGGATGCGCAGGGCGTCACCGTGGATGCGGAGCATCCCCTCTTCGCCTATCTGCCCTGCGGCGTGGGCGGTGGCCCCGGCGGCGTGGCCTTTGGCCTGAAGATGCTGTTCGGCGATGCCGCACACTGCTTCTTTGCCGAGCCCACCCACTCCCCCTGCATGATGCTGGGCATGGCCACCGGCGAAAACAGCAGCGTTTGTGTGCAGGACTTTGGCATCGACAACCGCACCGCCGCCGATGGTCTTGCCGTGGGACGCGCCTCCGGCTTTGTGGGCGGGCTGATGCGTCCCTTTATGAGCGGCTGCTACACCCTGCAGGACGAGCGGATGTACACCCTTCTGGCGCAGCTGGCAGATACAGAAGAGCTTTTCCTTGAGCCCAGTGCTCTGGCGGGAATGTACGGCCCGGTGCTCACCCAGCCCGGGCAGCTGCTTGGCGCTTACACCGAAACCGCCCTGCCTGCCGGTGCGCTGGCAAACGCCACCCATCTGGTCTGGGCCACCGGCGGAAATATGGTTCCCCGGGAAGAAATGCAGCGCTACTACGCAAAAGGCAGGGCGCTGGCACAGGGGTGACCGTGTGTCATGTTTCGATTGCCGGTCGCATATTGACATTTTTACAAGCGTACGCTATACTGTACACGAAAGGAGTGATTCTACGATGACCACTACAAATATCACGAATTTCCGTAAGAATGCCTTCGACTATGTAGAGCAGACCATTAAATACAACCAGCCCATCAACATCACCACCAAGGACGGCAATGCCGTGCTGCTGTCTGAAGAAGATTACAGCGGCATCATGGAAACGCTGTATCTGGTCTCTGCACCGGGTATGCGCGAAAAGATCATGGACGGAATCGCCACGTCGCTTGAGGACTGTGTGGACGAAACGGCGGTGGAGTGGTAAATGTACAAGGTCGTTTACACCAAAACCGCTGCAAAGGACGTACCAAAACTGAAGTCTGCCCATCTGGACGAAAAGGCAAAGGCACTCATTGAAATCATCCGTGTTGATCCTTTCCAAAACCCGCCCCCGTACGAAAAGCTGGTGGGTGATCTGAACGGTGCATACAGCCGCCGCATCAACATCCAGCACCGCCTTGTTTATCAGGTCTATGAAAAAGAGCAGACCGTTAAGATCCTCAGTCTGTGGACGCACTATGAACGATAAATCTAATAGCACTTCTTCGGAAAATCCATCATACGATGAGGATATGCGTGCAGAGTACGATTTTTCTGATGCCAGAAGGAACCCTTATCCGCACGACATACAAAAATAACAAGCAAAAGCCGCCTTTCGTGCCAAACAGCACAAAAAGCGGCTTTTTATCGTTTTATTTCAGGAGCAAAGAACCTTGCGGAAGCTTATTCCGGCAGGTCCTCTTCGTTCTCCAGGCTGTGCCAGACGTTCTGGACGTCATCGTTATCCTCCAGAGAATCCAGCAGCTTGCCCATCAGCTTCAGCTGATCGGGGTCGGTCAGGCGGGTGGTGGTCATGGGCACCATGGCCAGATCGTCAGACAGGATCTCGTAACCCTTCTCTTCCAGAGCCTTGACCACGGCAGAGTAGTTCTCGGGATCGGTGGTGACCTCGGCAGCGTCCTCGCTGGCATCAAAGTCCTCGGCACCGGCATCCAGAGCGTCCATCATGGCCTCGTCGGCATCCTTATCCTCCAGAGAGATGTCGATGACGCCCTTCTGGTTGAACAGGAAGGCCACGCAGCCCATAGCGCCCAGATTGCCGCCGTTCTTATCGAAGTAGTGGCGCAGGTCGGCAGCGGTACGGTTGCGGTTGTCGGTCAGGGTCTCCACCATGACTGCCACGCCGCCGGGGCCGTAGCCCTCGTAGGTGATGGCCTCGAACTCGGTCTTGTCGCCGCCCTCGGCCTTTTTGATGATACGCTGGATGTTATCGTTGGGCACGCTCATGCGCTTTGCCTTGGCGATCAGGTCTGCCAGCTTGCTGTTGGAAGCCGGGTTGGGGCCGCCGTCACGGACGGCAACGCTGATCTCGCGGCCGATCTTGGTAAAGACCTTGGCGCGGGCGCCGTCAGTCTTTTCCTTCTTGCGCTTAATGTTGTTCCATTTGCTATGTCCAGACATGGGAAAGAGCCTCCTAAATTTATCGGTATCTCCGCCTGCGGGCAGACGGGCTGTGGTCGCCCGCTTGTGGCAGCACACAAAATCTAACTCTGTTATTCTATCACAATCCACCGGCGCGTTCAAGCCTGAAAAGCCTGATTTTCGCCCGGATGCGTGTAAATCTGCGGTTTACAGCAGCCGCAGTGCCTTGGGGTAGTGGTTTTTCACCCGCCCGCCGGACACCTTGCCGCCGCCCAGCGGCCAGCCGTCCACGGTCACGCAGCACCAGCCGTCCGCTGCCGTGCGGGCTTCCACCTCGCGGCCGGAGAGATACTCGGTGCAGCGGCAGTCGGCAAGGGTCAGCTGCTCGCAGTTCGTGCACAGGCTGCCAAAGGCCGTGAACAGATGATGCTCCGGCACAAAGCGTCCCTTCTGCACACTGCCTACGAACACCCCCGCCCGCAGCACATGGAGCCCCGTCTGCGGAAAGGCGACCGGCAGCAGCACACCGCCGCCATGCACCACAGCCGGGCGCTGCGCCAGTGCAGGGAAATACTGCCGGGCAAACTCCTGCCATGCGGCAAGGCTTTGCGCCGGGGTGGCTTCCCCTGCCCCGGTGTCCCGGGTGCGGCGGCTCGTGCCCTGCACAGCGTCCCGGCAGGCACGGCTGTCCGCGCGGCGGGTGCTGCGGGCATCTGCCGCCTTGGCAGGTTTTGCAGCCTTGCCCTTGCCCTTTTTGCCCGCCTGTGCAGCAGCGGCAAGCCAGAGCTGCTCCTCCGGGGTGTATTCCCCCTCCGGCGGCAGGGTGCGGGGCGTGCCCGCCTTGACCAGCCGGGCCATAAAATGCCCCTCGCCGCCCTGACAGGGCCAGATGCGGCGCACCTTGCTCACGTCCAGCGGCAGACCGCCAGTGCGGTTCTCTTCGCCTGCGCTGCCAAATGTGTAGTCCACGTTGCCCAGCACATCGGCCAGCGCAAACTCCGGGTGGCGCTGCAAAAACGCCGCCACCTGCGCTTCGTCCTCCTCCGGCGCAAAGGTACAGGTGGAGTACACCAGCTGCCCGCCGGGAGCCAGTGCCGCTGCGGCGCAGTCCAGAATCTGCGCGCCCAGCTCTGCGCACTGCTTTACCAGTGCTTCGCAGTGCTGCTGCAGCGCTACCGGCTCCTTGCGGAACATTCCCTCGCCGGAGCAGGGCGCATCCACCAGCACCCGGTCGAAAAACTCCGGCAGCGCCTCGGCAATGCGGGCGGGGGTCTCGTTGAGCACCACGGCGTTGGAAACGCCCATGCGCTCAAGGTTGCTTTTTAAAATTTCGGCGCGCGCAGCCACATACTCGTTGCTCACCAGCACACCGCGCCCCTGCAGTGCCGCCGCCAGCTGGCTGCTTTTGCCGCCGGGCGCGGCGCACAGGTCCAGCACCCGCATCCCCGGCTGCACTCCCAGCAGCGGCGCTGCCGAAGAAGCCGACGGCTCCTGCGAGTAGAACACCCCCGCATGGTGGTACGGATGCCGCCCGGGCTTAAAGTCCGGCTGATGCACCACAAAGGCCGCCTTGCAGAAGGGCGAGGGCTCCAGCGGGAAATCCGCTTTCTGCGCAAACTGCTCCGGCGTGGTGCGCAGCACCGACACGGTGACCCCGCGCTCTGCCGTCTGCTGCGGGGCGGCATACAGCTGCTCGTACCGCTGCCCCAGCAGGGCACGCTCCCGCTGCTCAAAATATTCCGTAGGCATATTCTTTTCCTCCCATGGGATGTATAAAGCCGCCGGCTGCGGCCACACTATGGACTGTGAGGGCGGCCCCGCCCCCACAGCAACGACCGAAAGGAGCATTCACACCATGGAAAACCGCAGTGAGAACCGCAGTACCAATTGCAAGAACCAGACCTCTAACCGTACCAGCAGCAAGACCACCAACAGCGCCACCAACGAGCACAAGCACCCCAACCAGTACACCAAGGGTGCCGATGACGAAAGCGCCAAGAACTCCACCAACAACCGTTCCACCAACGCGAAGAACAGCCGCTGATGGCGTAAGCGGCATCTGACGGACCGCAGATGCCAACAAGCAAAGCCCGCTGCCTTCCACCACTGGTTTCCAGTGCGGAAAGCAGCGGGCTTTCGCATTCTTATTTCTGGTCAGGGTCAAACTGCTGCCACAGCACCTCAAACAGCTGGTGCACGCGCTCCAGCTGTTCGTTCAGGTACAGCCAGCCCAGCAGGCATTCGAAGCCGGTAGAGGCACGGTACTCCTCCGGGGAGGCGTGCTTGGCGACGCTGGCCTTGCTGGCGTTGCGGCCGCGCTTGAACACAGCCAGCTCGTCCTCGGTGAACAGCGGCTCCAGCAGCTGCTCTTCCCGGAACTGCGCCTTGGCAGAGACATACTTGACCTTTTCGGCGTTCAGCTTTCCGGCTGAAAGGCGGTGGTGCTCCACCAGACGCTGGCGCACCAGCAGTTCCAGCACGCTGTCCCCTACAAAGGCCAGTGCCAGCGGGCTGAGCTCCCGCGGGTCGATCTTTTCTGATTCGTTCATGATGCTTTATCCTTAGAAGATATAGTCGAACTGATACTCGCCGATGAGAATGGTATCGTTCTCTTCCACGCCCTTCTGCACCAGCGCGTCCAGAATGCCGCTCTCGCCCAGCTGACGCTGGAAGAACTGCAGGCTCTCGTAGTCGTCCACGTTGCTGCCGGCCAGAATATACTCCAGCCACGGGGCATCCACGCTCCACACATGGGCTTCCATGCGCTGGATGGTGAAGTCGCGGCCGTTCTTCTTGGCCTCCGGCTTTTTGTACTCGGGGGTGAACACCGGCACCTGCGGGATATCCTTGAGACGGTTGTACACGAGGCCCGGCAGCTGCTTGACGCCCTGCATGGTGGCGGCAGAGATTGCCACAAAGGTCAGCCCCTTGCCCTCCACATACTGACGGAAGGTCTCAATCTGCTCCTCGGTGGCAAGGTCGCACTTGTTGCCCACAACGATCTGCGGACGCTCGGCCAGCACGGGGCTGAACTTTGCCAGCTCCTCGTTGATCTTCTCAAAGTCCTCGATGGGGTCGCGGCACTCGCTGCCGGAAACATCCACAACGTGCAGCAGCAGGCGGCAGCGCTCCACATGGCGCAGGAAATCGTGTCCCAGACCGACGCCCTCGCTGGCACCCTCGATCAGGCCGGGAATGTCGGCGCAGACAAAGCTTGCGCCCTCACCCACCGACACAACGCCCAGCGTGGGCACAAGGGTGGTAAAGTGGTAGTTTGCGATTTTGGGCTTTGCCGCGCTGATGGTGGAGATGAGGGTGGACTTACCCACGTTGGGGAAGCCGATCAGACCCACGTCCGCAATCAGCTTCAGTTCCAAGGTCACCTGCAGATCCTCGCCGGGCATACCGGGCTTTGCAAACTTGGGGATCTGGCGGGTGGGGGTGGCAAAGTGTGCGTTGCCGTAGCCGCCGCGGCCACCCTTAGCAATAGTGACCGGGGTGTGGTCGGACAGGTCTGCGATAACAAGACCGCTCTCTGCGTCCTTAATCACGGTGCCCAGCGGCACCTTGATGACCAGATTTTCGGCATTTTTGCCGTGGCACAGGCTTGCACCGCCCTTGCCGCCCTCCGGGGCCACATACTTGCGCTTATAACGGAAATCCATCAGGGTGGACAGATGGTCGTCCGCCACAAAGATGATGTCGCCGCCCCGGCCGCCGTCACCGCCGTCCGGGCCGCCTGCGGCCACGAATTTTTCGCGGTGGAAGTTCACCGCGCCATCGCCGCCCTTGCCCGCATGGAGCCATATCGTGGCGATGTCGATAAAGTTAGTCTGTGCTGCCATACAGCCCCTCCTTAGCTTTATAGGCTTTTGCGTTTCAGCGCCCTCATCCGAGACAGCGCTACCCGAACACATAGCCTTATTTCATCAAAAAGAGCCGGGCCACAAGGGTCCGGCTCTACGATTGCAGTTATTCAGAAAGAAGTTACTGCTTAACGCTGCACTTCTTGCCGCTCTTGCCCACGCGCTCGAAACGGACAGTGCCGTCCACCAGAGCAAACAGGGTATCATCGCTGCCCTTGCCAACGTTCTCACCCGGCATGATGTGGGTGCCACGCTGACGAACCAGGATGTTGCCGGCCAGAACGAACTGACCGTCTGCACGCTTGGTGCCCAGACGCTGTGCTGCGGAATCGCGGCCGTTCTTGGTGCTGCCTACGCCCTTTTTATGTGCCATTGTAATTTACCTCCTTAGCCGTTGATCGCAGTGATCTCAACCTTGGTGTAGGGCTGACGATGGCCCATACGGCGAGCACTGTGCTTCTTTGCGCGATAGGTGATGATGTTCAGCTTCTTGCCCTTGCCATTCTTGATGACCTTGGCAGAAACGGTAGCACCCTCAACAACAGGAGCGCCAACCTTCACAGAACCCTCCTCGCCAATAGCGAGAACCTGATCAAACTTCACTTCGGAGTCGGCCTCAACGTCCAGCTTTTCGATGTAGACGATGTCGCCCTGCTCCACGCGGTACTGCTTACCGCCGGTAACAATGATTGCGTACATTTTGTTCATTCCTTTTCGTTGTACTCGCTGGTCGTAAAGGCAGACCCTTACTGCGGGCCATTTCAGGCGCCCACACCATGCGGCTAGAATATTATAGCAAAAACCGAACCGGATTGCAAGAGGAAATTTCCCCTTTTGCGCAGATTTTTACGCTTTTTTCTGCCCAGCCTGTTCTATGGCGGCCTTTACCTGCGCATTATAGGCCTCGGTCTTTTCCAAAAACAGCTTGCGCGGGCTGGAGGCCAGCAGCTGGGTGTCCTTACCCGCAAAGGAGATGGGACCGTCCAGCTTCTTTTGAGCCGCCTTGTTCTCGGCGTTCATCGCCAGCGGCACCAGCAGGGGCTTGCCCTTGAACTTGCGGGTAAAATACACCTCTGCCGCAATGCCCGCCACCACGGCGATGCCTGCCACCAGCTGGGAAACCCGCAGCCCGATAGAGGGCACCAGCATCAGGCTGTCGGTGCGCAGACCCTCGATCCAGAAACGGCCTGCGCCGTACCATACCAGATACCGCAGGGTGATGTCGCCGTTGAACTTGCGCTTTTTGATGTAGCGGAACAGCAGGAAGAAGCCCACAAAGCACCAGATGCTCTCATACAAAAAAGTGGGGTGCACCGGCAGGTTGGGGTCGATGACCACGCCCTTGGGTACCGTGACCGTGCTGCTCATCAGATAAGCACGGGTCGTCTCGCTGTACATTCCCCAAGGCAGGGTGGTGTTGCAGCCAAAGGCTTCCTGATTGAAAAAGTTGCCCCAGCGGCCGCAGCCCTGCCCGAGGAGAAAGCCCATGGCAGTCAGGTCGAACATAGGCAGCACCGGCACGCCCCGCCACTTGCAGGCCAGACCACCGAACAAAAAGCCGCCGATGATGCCGCCGTAGATGGCAAGGCCGCCATCGCGGATGGCGATCATCTCCCAGATGCTTTCATATTTAAAAGGTGCCATAGCCACATAGTAGGCGCGGGCGCTGATGATGCCCAGCACTACGCCAATAAGGATGACATCCACCATACTGTCGGGGTCTACGCCGAACTCGATGCTGTGCCGGAAGGCAAAGACCAGTGCCAGACACAGACCCACCGCAATGCACACGCCGTACCAGTAGATGCTGACCCCGCCGATGGTAAAGGCCACGCGGTTCAGCTGAAAGCTCAGCCCCAGACCCGGGAACTGTACCAGATTTGTAAGATGGTTCATCCTTCTTCCTCCTCGTCCTCTTCTGCCGCCTGCGCCGTGCCGTCCGGCTGGATGTACATGGTAGCCATGCGGTCGGTGCACAGGATGTGCTGCAAGGCAGCGTCCGCATCCTCTGCGGTCAGCCCAGCCAGCATGGAGATCTGCTGCGCCACCGTCTGGCCGCTGAGGGCAAAGTCTGCCATCTGGCTGGCCGAGTCCTCCACGTTTTCCAGATTTTCGATCAGCTGACCGTATTTTTCGTTCTTGCACAGGGTAAACACTTCCCTGTCCACCCCTGCGGCGCGCACCCGGGCGATCTCGTCCAGCAGCAGCTGCCGCACAGTATCCGGTACATCGCTCTCGCCGGTGAACAGGATGCAGCAGCAGCCGTCCACCCGCAGCACCTCGCCGCCAAAGCCGGGGTTCACAAGACCTTCGTCATACAGGCGGCGGTACAGCGGCGACATTCCGCCCACGATGCAGCTGAGCACAAGGTCGTACAGCGCCTCGGTGCGCAGATCATCCGCAGGCAGCGGCTCTTCCTTAAAGCCCACGCCGAAGCAGGGTTTGGAAACCGGCATGGTCAGCGTTTTTTCCGTAGCGGCAAGGGTCATGGGTTCCGGTGCCCACAGCCGCTGCACCTTCTGCACCGGGCGGGGCTCCATCAGACCGTGCCGCTTGCAGGCAGCCAAGATCTGCTCCATGGTGGTGTTGCCGGCCGCAGCCAGCACCATATTGCCCGGGGCATAAAAGGCCTTGCAGCTGTCGTACAGCATGGCGGGCGTGATCTCGGCAATGCTTTCCACCGTGCCCGCGATGTCGCTGCGGATGGGGTGGCTGTGGTACAGGCACTCGAACAGGCCGGTAATGAGCCGCCAGTCCGGGCTGTCATCGTACATTTTGATCTCCTGCCCGATGATGCCCTGCTCCTTGGCGATGGTCTGCTCGGTAAAGTAGGGGTGGCCTACCATGCCCAGCAGCACGTCCAAGCTTTCGTCCAACTGCTGGGTAGCGGTGAACAGGTAGCAGGTGCGGTCAAAGCTGGTAAAGGCGTTGGCGTTGGCACCGGTCTTTGCGTACTTGGCAAAGGCATCGCCGTCCTCGTCCTCGAACATTTTGTGCTCCAGAAAATGCGCCACACCCGCCGGCAGATGCACCGTTTGCCCGTTCAGGCAGAAATCCCGGTCGATGGAGCCGAACTTGGTAGCATAGATCACATGGGTGCTGGAATAGCCCGGCATGGGGCGCACCAGCACCGTCAGGCCGGAGGGCAGGGTCTGCCACTGGTCGGCCACGGTCTTTTCCAGCAGGGTCTGGTTATTCTGCGGCATGGGCAGCATCCTCCTTTGTAAGCAGATAGCTGACCGAGAGGGTCAGGCGGCGCAGGATATCCCGCACCTCGTCTTTGGTCACGGCGCGTAGAGCATTCCGCGCCTGCTCCGGGCTCTGGATAGGTGCAGCGCTGTTGGCACCGGCGCGCAGCACCTCGATGTAGTACCAGCTTTCGATGCCGCCAAGGCTGTCCTCTACCCCGTTCATGCCGCTGAGCAAGCCCCGGCGGCAGTCCTCAAATTCCTCGTCGGTAATGGGGCCGGTGCACAGGTCTGCAAGTTCCTTCAAAATGGCCTGCTCTGCGCGGGCGGCATCGGCGTGCTCCACACCGCTGTTCACCGCCATGCTGCCGGTAAAGCTTTGGAAGGAGGAGGAGCAGTAGTAGCACAGATGGTCCCGTTCCCGCACGTTGAGGAACAGGCGGCTGGTCACGCTGCCGCCGTACAGCGCCATGGCAAGGCGCACTGCTGCCAGCTGTTGCGGCTGCATGGGCTGCCCCAGTGTGAACAGCATACACAGCTTTGCCTGCACCATATCGTAGTTTTCGGTCTTATGCACCGGTGCAATGGCAGGCATGGCCATGTTTTCCACCAGCGGCAGCGGGGCGCGGTCGATGCAGACAAGCTCTGCCAGCAAAGCATCCCGGATGGCGGCGGTCTGGGCGGCGTCGCAGCCCAGCACCAGCAGCTCAATGTTGGCGGTGCGCAGCATCTGCTGATAAGCGGCGGTCAGCATGGCCGGGGTAAGGCCGTCCACCTCTTCCAGATAGCCCTCCTGCCGCACACCTGCCGGACTGTCACCAAAAAACTCCCGGTTGGCCTGATGCAGGCAGTAGATACGTTTATCGTTGATTTCATCCTCAAGGCCCTTTTTCAGCATCTGCTTTTCAATGCTGACGGCCTGCGGGTCAAAGCAGCCGTCCACAAAATACGGATGGAAGGCCGCACCCAGCGCGATTTTGGTATACTCGGCGGTCAGTGCCTCGCCCTCCAGCGCAAAGGCATCCTTGATGCCGGTCACGCTGACGCAGAGGTTGTGGTTGCAGCCCATGGGGCGGGCGTCCACGGTCAGGTCTGCGCCGTAGAGCTTTGCCAGCTTTTTGGTGAGGCGGGTCATATCCGGGCAGTCCGCATAGCCGCGCTCCATCACCAGCGGCAAAAGCGCATGGGCAGTGGCCGTTTTACGCTGGGCCGGGAAAGCAAAGTGGATGCTGATGCGGCAGCGGTTGAATTTAGAAGCCGGGTCGCAGGAAAGATGCACGCCCGGTGCAATGAGAGTACGTTCCAATGATAGTTCCCTTCTCTCTGTGCCGCAGCACAGAGCATTTGATTCAGTCTGCCCTCTGCAGGGCGATGAACTCTTCCAGGCTCAGGCCGCTGGCGCGGATGGCAAGGGCGTTTTCCACCCCTACATAGCGCCAGTGCCACGGCTCGAACACGATGCCGGTGGCAGCCTGCCGGTCCTGCGGGTAGCGCAGGATAAAGCCGTATTCCGCCGCGTAGGCCGTAAGCCACTCGTAGGCGCGGGTCTCGGCAAAACTGGTGTCCTGCTGCGGATTGTCCGCGCTGAGGATATCTGCCGCGTAGCCGGTGCCGTGCTCGTTGGCGTTGGCGGCGGGCTGGATGGTAGCCGCCAGACGGGCAGCTTCCTCCTCGGACTTGCGCTTATCGCGGTAGGTCTGCACCCGGGCCTCGTAGGCGGCCTGACGGGTGTCGGCGTCCTGATAACCGGCCACAAGGGTCAGGCTGACCCCATCCGCCTGCGCGGCGGCGGCCATACTGCGATACTGCATGGCAGCTTCGGCCTCCAGCTGCTGGCCGGTGGCCTCGTCGGCGGTGTCCAGCAGCGGGACGGGCTCGGCGGTATAGGGCAGGTTGGCGTTCACCAGTACCAGCCGGGCATCTGCGGCGTTAAATACATAGTCTGTGCCGTCGTACACGCTGGCTGCAAATACCTTTGGCCCGGCCAGCAGACCGTGCACCTTGGGCAGCAGCCACAGGATGCCGCCGGTCAGCAGCGCCACCACTGCCGCGCAGCCGGCCAGAAACAGTACCCAGTTGCGGGCCAGCCGCAGCATTTTGCGGCGCTTCCATTGTTGATAGGTCAGGCGCTTATCAGCAGGCGCTCTGGAGGTACGGGTGGGTTCACTCATGCGGCGGGGCTCCTTTTCGGCATTGTTGCAGCGCCGGTGCGCCGCACAGATTCAAACTATATTATACACCCCTTTGCAATTTGTGTAAACGCTGCTGTGTGTAAAAAAATTATGACCCGCCCGCCCCCAGCAGGGAGCAGACAGGCCACAATTAAAAATTTTACGCAGATCAGTCAAACAGCATATCGTGGATGGCGCCGACAGCCTTGTCGGCGTCTGCACGGTCGATGATGCAGGAGATCTTGATCTCGCTGGTGGAGATCATTTTGATGTTGATATTGTTGTTGGACATTGCCTCGAACATCTTGGAGGCAACGCCGCTGTGGCTCTGCATACCGGCACCCACGATGGAGACCTTGGCGCAGGTGGTGTCCACACTGACATCGTTGAAGTGTGCACTTTCCTTCAGCACACGCATGGCCAGCTCGGCTTCGCCCTCGGCACAGGTAAAGCTGATGTCCTTCTTGCCGTCGCGGCCGGTGGACTGCAGAATGATGTCCACGTTGATGTTCTTCTGTGCCAGCAGGCCGAAGATCCTAAAGCTCATGCCCGGCTCATCGGGAACGTTGAGAATCGTGATAACGGCAACATCGGTGTCCTTGGCGACACCCTTGATCAGCATACCTTCCATGTCCTTTGTAACCTCCTTAACCACCGTACCCGGGATGGGGTTCAGGCTGGAGAGCACCTCCAGCTCCACATTGTACTTTTTAGCCAGCTCCACGCTGCGGTTGTTCAGCACCTGTGCGCCCAAAGATGCCAGTTCCAGCATCTCGTCAAAGGTGATCTCCTCCAGCTTACGGGTGTTGCTCACCTTGCGCGGGTCGGCGGTATAAACGCCCTCCACATCCGTGTAGATCTGGCAGCGGTCAGCGTGCAGGGCAGCGGCAATTGCCACAGCACTGGTGTCGGAGCCGCCGCGTCCCAGAGTGGTGATGTCATCCAGCTTGTTCAAGCCCTGGAAGCCTGCCACCACCACCACGCGGTTGCGCTCCAGCTCGGAGGAGATCCGCTCGGTCTCCAGCCGGGTGATGCGCGCCTTGGTGTAGGCACGGTCGGTACGGAAGCCCGCCTGCCAGCCGGTCAGGCTGATGGCATGGCAGCCCAGCTCGTTCAGCGCCATGGCCAGCAGTGCGATGCTGATCTGCTCGCCGGAGGCCAGCAGCATATCCATCTCACGCGCCGAGGGGTTATGGGTGATCTCCCCTGCCTTGGCGATCAGGTCATCGGTGGTGTCGCCCTGTGCGGAGACTACCACCACTACGTCATTGCCCGCGTTGTGGGTGTTGGCCACGATCCGCGCAACGTTGAAGATACGGTCACGGTCCTTTACGGAAGAACCGCCGAATTTCTGTACGATCAACGCCATATCTTGTCACTCTCCTCTTTAACGCCCCGCGCTTGCGGGGGGCTTGCCGGGCGGAAGCGTTCTTGCACTTCCCTTACCCATTTATCATTCCACGGTTGCGCCGGTGTTATCGGCATCCAGCTGCAACAGTGTAAATGCTTCACATCCGTCCAGACCTTCCAGCAGCTCCAGACCTTTTTCCAGCTTGGAATAGAACTTCTCGGCCTCGGCCTTTTCTGCCACAGCCATGACGGTGCTGCCTGCACCGGACACATACACGGCCTTTGCGCCGCACAGCCGCGCCATATCGAACACCTCGCGGGAGCCGGGCATCAGGGGCATGCGATACTGCTGGTGCAGCTTATCCTCGGTGGCAATGGCCAGCAGGTCGTGCCGCCCCTCGCAGAAAGCTGCGGGCACCAGCGCCGCACGGGACAGGTTATACACCGCGTCCTTATGGGATACCTCTTTAGGCAGGGCAGCGCGGGCTGCCTCGGTCAGCAGCTTGTAGCCCGGCACGATGGCAGCAAAGCAGAGGCTTTCATCCACATTCCGCTTGACCGAATACACCTTGCCGTCCTCGAACACGCTGCTGGTCAGGCCGCCCAGCAGGGCCGGAGCCACGTTATCGGGGTGTCCCTCAATGGCAGTTGCCAGCGTGAGCAGCTCCTGCGTGTTGAGCACATCGCCCAGCATCCGGTTTGCGCCCAGCAGACCCGCAATGATGCAGGCTGAAGAAGAGCCCAGACCCCGTGCCATGGGGATGGGGTTCGTCTGGGTGATCTTGAGGGGCGGGATCTGCTTGCCAACCTTTTCGAACAGACCCTTGGCGGAGCGGTACACGAGATTCGACTCGCCCCGGGGAATGCGGGTGCCGTCCGATGCCGAGATCTCCAGCACCTCGCTGTCCTCAAAGGTGACCGTGTTGTACAACGTAACTGCCAGACCCAGCGCATCGAAGCCGGAGCCCACGTTGGCGCTGGTGGCAGGGACCGAAACCTTGATCTTCATTGCCGCAGTTCCTTTCCGTTACACTTCCTCGGGCAGACGCTTGAGCACCAGCTTCACGCTGCCGCCCACGGCCTCCACCTTGCGCGCGGCCTCTGCCAGCGCACGTTCATCGGCGCGCTTCACAAAGTAGGCGCAGCCCTCGTACCGCTCATCCACCACTTTGCCGTAGCCGTAGATGGCCTCCACCACAGCGGGTGCAATGCCCGCCACACGCACATAATATGCAGCAGGAGCCGGGTCGGTGAGCATGCCGTCCACCGGGTCCGCAGGCTGCCAGAACAGGCTGTCGTGCACCTGTGCGCCGTTTTTCAGCGCATCCACCACGTCTGCCACCACAGCGCTGGCGGTAGGCAGCTTGCCTGCGCCCTTGCCGTAGAACACCACATCGCCCAGCATATCGCCCTTGACCAGCACCGCGTTGAACACATCGTCCACGCTGGCCAGCTGGTTTGCCTTGGGCACCAGACACGGCTCTACACCGGCGGCCACGCTGCCGTCCTTGCCAAGCTTCATCCATGCGATCAGCTTGATAACGCAGCCCAGCTTTTCGGCGCTGGCCACATCGGCGGCGGTAATGGCACGGATGCCCCGGGTGGGGATGTTCTGGGGGTAGATCTGGTGGCCGCACACCATGGAGGACAGGATGGCGATCTTGCGGCAGGCGTCGCGGCCGTCCACGTCATCGCTGGGGTCCTTGGTCTCTGCGTAACCCAGCTCCTGCGCAATTTGCAGCGCATCCTCAAAGCCCAGTCCCTCCCGCACCATCTTGGTGAGCATGAAGTTGGTGGTACCGTTCACGATGCCCTCCACCTCGGTGATGACGTTGGCCGCCAGGCACTGGTGCATGGGGGTGATGATGGGCGTACCGCCGCCCACAGAGGCCTCGAACAGGAAGGCACAGTCGTGCTCCTTGGCCAGTGCCAGCAGCTCTGCACCGTAGGTGGCCACCATCTCCTTGTTAGAGGTGCACACGCTGCGGCCGCTCTCCAGACACGCCTTGACGTAGGGGTAAGCAAAGCGGGTACCGCCGATGGTCTCCACCACCACCCGGATCTCCGGGTCCTGCAGGATCACGTCGATATTCTTGACCACCAAAGGCTCCACCGGGTTGCCGGTAAAATCCTTCGGGTCCAGAATGTATTTTACCTCCACCGGTTCGCCAGCCCGGCGGGAGACGCTTGCAGCATTGTGGCACAGCACCTCGTATACGCCGCTGCCCACCGTGCCAAAGCCCAGAATTGCAATTTTAGCCATACTCTCTTTCCCTCGTTTCCTGTTCTGTTACAGGTTATACCCACAGCGCACACTCACCACCATGCGCTGGCGCGAAAGCTTTTCGGTCAGTTCCTCCGGGGACATCTGCATGGTATCGGTGCGGATGGTGACCGCCACCAGCGCAGCCCCATTCTCCGGGGTGGACTGGTTGATGGTCACAATACTGGCGCCTGCGGCGCTGATACCGGCCAGAAGGCTTTGCAGCGCACCGGTCTCGTCCCGCAGGGTGGCCATGACCGTGATGACCTCACGGCCGTTCTCGGAATCAAAAATACAATCCTTATACTTATAAAATGCACTGCGCGAAAGCTCTACGGCGCGGGTCGCAGCCGAAATGCTGCGGGCTTCGCCGCTGGCCAGCAGCTCCTTGGCGCGTACCACCTTAAGAAAAACCTCCGGCAGCACCTGCGCATCCACCAGATAAAAACGGCGTTCCAACTTGTTCACCTCTCAAACACAAGTGTTCTTGCAGAAAATATAATAGCATCCGAACCCCTGCAATGCAAGTGCCCGGATGCTATTTTGTCACTTTGTCCAGTTTTGTCTTGTGAAGTGCGCCCTGTCCTTGCCGGATTTTTCAGCAAAGGGGTGAAAAAGTACGATTTTTGTCCTTATTCCGTGTCCAGTGCGCTGGTATCGGTGGGGATGACCGGCTGGGTAGGCACAGCATCGTCTGTGTTCTCGGCAGGGGCAGCAGCCTGCGGTGCGGCATGGGAATAGGTGCAGGTATCGGGCAGGTCATCGGCACGGTAGTAGCCCACGGCAGTGCTCGGGCAGCCTGCACCGGCCAGCAATCCGCTCTGGGTGCAGTAACGGCGTTCTACCACGCCTGCGGAGGCGGGGAATGCCTTATAGGGCAGGTCTGCCTGTGCCTGCTCCATCAGTGCCTTCCACGCCATAACACAGGTGCGGGTCTTGGCCTGCTGCTTGGACAGAGTCTTGGTCATATCGTAAGGTGCATCATATCCCCACCACACAGCGGTGACATAGTAGGGCGTGCCGCCCACGAACCACAGATCCTTTTCGTCGCTGGCAGTACCGGTCTTACCAAAGGCCTCCATGCCGTTGGAGTTGGGGTAGCGGCCGCTGGCAGTACCCACACTGGAGAACAGAACATTCTTCAGCAGACGGTTCATGACATAAGCGGTATCGGGGGTCAGTGCCTGATAGCTGGTGGCGTTGTTTTCCAGATAGATGTTGCCGTCCCGGTCCAGCACACGGGTGTACAGGTGCGGGGTGGTGTACTCGCCATCATAGAAGATCTGGAAGGCCGCGGCCAGTGCCATGGGGGTAACGCCCTTGGTTTGGCTGCCCATGACCATCTGCGCCAGACCCACATCGTTGGTGGGGTCCAGCGTATTCAGCTGCAGGGTGTTGTAGACGAAGTTGAAGATATTGCTTGCGCCCACAAGGTCGCCCACGCGGACTGCGATGGTATTCAGCGAGCGGGCAAGGCCGTTCCACAGCGGGAGATCGCTGCCGTCGCCATAGTTGCCGCCGTAGTTGCGCGGCCAGCTGCGCCATGCGTTGGGGTAAGCGCGGAGCTGCTTGTCGGAGAGCCCCATCAGGCCATTCTTGCGGCAGTAGTCCTCGTCCCGGATGATCATATCCTGCTTCTGATACAGGGGGGAGTTGTTGAGCATGGTGGACCAGTTGACCAGACCGTACTCAATGCCCAGTGCATAGGCGCCGATGGGCTTGATGGTAGAACCGGTCTGCCGCTCCACATTATAGGCGCGGTTCAGGGAAAGGCTCTTGGTCTTTTCGCCCAGACCGCCCGCAATGGCCAGCACGTTGCCGTCATAGTCCAGCGTGACCATAGCAGCCTGCGTGCGCACGTTGCGGTAATAGTAGACGGTGCCATCTTCGCCGGTGCGGGTCTTGGGGGTACCGTCTTCGTTGAACACCTGCACATCATCGTCCGAAATAGAGGTGACCTCTTCCTCATGCCAGCCCGCCGGGAAGTAGGCATCGTCGGTGTTCAGCATCAGGTTTTCCATCTGGGACTGCAGCTTGGTGTTGACAGTGGCTTCAATGGTAAAGCCGCCGGTGTAGAGCAGCTTCTGTGCCTCGGACTCGCTGATGCCCTCCTTGGTCATGATGTCCTGCACGACCTCGTTGAACAGTGCATCGGTGAAGTAGGAGGTGACGGTGCTGGGCTTTTTGCCGCTGTCTTCTTCGGCCAGCACAAGGGGCTGTGCAGCGCCGTTGCGGTAGTCCTCCTCGCTGATCACACCCTGCTGCCACATATTGTACATGATGAAGTTGCGGCGGTGGATCAGATTTTCGGGGTTCGTATAGGGGTTATAGTTGGTGGGGTTTTTGGTAATAGAGGCAATGGTAGCGCACTCCCACAGGCTCAGCTGGCTGACGTCCTTGTTGAAGTACTCGTTGGCCGCCGTCTGCACACCCTGAATGGTGCCGGTAAAGCTGATGGTGTTCAGGTAAGCCTCCAGAATGGTCTCCTTGGAGTAGCTGCGGCTCAGGCAGAGGGCGCGGTAGATCTCGCGCACCTTGCGCAATGCGCCATCGATACCGCTGGCGCTGTTGTCATCGGTCAGGTTCTTGATGAGCTGCTGCTCCAGTGTGGATGCGCCCTGCTTGGAGCTGTAAATGGGCAGCAGATACTCGTTGATCATTGCACCGATGGTGCGCTTGAAGTTGACGCCGGGCTCTGAGTAGAAGTCCTTATCCTCGGTGCAGATGAAGGCATACTGCAAATTGGAGGGAATCTGCTCAAGGTCTGCCCATACGCGGTGGCTGTTGGAGGAGCGCAGGGTGGCATACTCCACCTGTGCGCCGGTATCCGGGTCGGTAGCTACCACCATACTGGACTGGCTCAGCTGAATGTTGTCCAAGTCCAGCAGGTCACCGTCGTTGGCAGTAGCCTGCACCACATAGAACACCATGCCCACGGCCACCACGCTGCCCAGCATAATGCCAAGGCAGAGCACCGTAGCGACGGTGCGGCCGATGAACCGCAGAATGGGATGCTTGCTCTTTTCCTTCGGCGGCTTGGGGCTTTTGGGTGCCTTGGGCGCGCGGGTACGGTTTTCCGCTGCGGAGTGTACCTCGCGGCGGCTCTGGGAAACATTGACCTTACGTCCCACCGGGCGGGCAGGCTGCTCCTCGCCGCCCCGGTGGATCTTTCTCATCTCATTGTTGGAGATAGGGATCGCCTCCTGACATTTCAAGACTGTTGCCGGGCATAGCTGCACCGGGCTTTATCCACATCGTTTGTGACACGAAATTTCAAACTGCAATACCATATTATAGCACGCAAGCCCCAGCCGGGCAAGAACCAATCTTTGCGCGCTGAGCAGATATAAATAGTATAACACACTCTCTTGTGGAAAGTACAGTATCTGCGTGTGAAAATTGTCTGCCATCCGCCAAAACGGGGCATACTTACCGGGGAAGGGAGTGTTTTTTATGCGCAAGCTGTCTGTCTGCCTGTTCTACGGGCTTTGCGTATTCACCATTGTATTCAGTCTGTTCTGGATGGCGCTGCCAAAGCTGCCGCTGTCTCAAAGCCCCGCCGGGTCTGAGACCGACCCCGCCTCTCCCCTGAGCCTTGCCGCGCAGGCAGTGCCCCAGACGGACACCGCCCGCTACTGCCTGCAAGACAGCGGCGGGCGGGTGGCGGTGTACACCTGCCGCGCCGACGGCACCCCGGGCACCCTGATCCGCGTGACCGGCATCTACACCAATCTTCTGCCCGAAAACGATGCCCTGCGCATCAAGCGCGGGCTTGTGGTCAACAACCCCCGGGAACTGGACCTGCTGCTGGAGGATCTGGGGGAATAAACGCAATGAGCCGCTGCACGATGTGCAGCGGCTCATTGCATTTATATGATTCAGGCTTCCATTTCTTCCAGCGGCACAAGGTATTCCTTGCGGCACTGTTCGTACTCCAGCATATAGTCCTTGCTGGGGCTGTGGTGCATGATGTTTTTCAGGGTGTGAGAGTCGTAATCATCGCCGGCTTCCATGCCCACCATGCGCACTGCGATGTTGGAGCAGTGGTCGGAGATACGCTCAGCGTTGTTCAGCACATCAAGGAACACCACGCCAGTGTCGATGGAGCAGATCCCGTCCTTCAGACGGAGGATGTGCTGGTCGCGCAGACGCTCCACCATCACATCAATGATCTCCTCCAGCGGCTCCACCTGTGCAGCCTTCTGGACATCATCGTTTTCAAAGGCCTCGTCCGTCAGAACCAGAATGCGCTCCAATGCGGCATCCAGCAATTGCAGTTCCTTTTTGGCGCTCTCGCTGAAGCTGGCTTCCTTGTCGTACAGCTCCTCGGCCTTTTCCATGATGTTCACGGCATAGTCGCCAATGCGCTCGAACTCGGTAACAAAGTTCAGCAACTCGGTCACCGCGTGGCTCTCGTCGTCGCCCAGCTCCTGATCGGTCAGCTTGATCAGATAGTTGGTGATCTCCACCTCCATGCGGTCGATCAGGTTCTCGCGCACCTTGATGGCGCTCACGGTCTCCTCGTCCATCTTCAAAAGCAGCGGCGCGGCCAGACCCACGTTGCGGGCGGCGCGGCGGGACATCTTGATCACCGCATTCTTCGCCTGCTGCAAGGCCACTGCCGGGCTCTTGTACAGACGCTCGTCCAGCACCGGCATGCTCAGCTCCTGTGCTTCCTCCACGCTACTGGGCACCGTGAGCATCGCCAAGCGGCTCAGCACTCCGCTGCAAGGCAGGAACAGCAGCATGGCGCATACGCTGGACAAGGTATGGATGTTTGCAATGGAGCTCTTGTTCATCACATCGCCCCACATGGGGATGCCGATGGTGAACTGCACCGCATAGATCAGCGCCAGCAGGATCACACTGCCGATGACGTTGAAGTACAGGTGGATGAGCGCTGCCCGCTTACCATCCTTGGAGGAGCCGCCGATGGTGAGCAACGGGGTGAACGCCGTACCGATATGCGCACCCAGAATGATGGGAATGGCAGAGCTGAAGGTGACAAGCCCTGTGCTGGACAGTGCCTGCAGAATACCCACCGAAGCGGAGGAGGACTGGATGATCACGGTGACCACCACGCCCACCAGAACGCCCAGAATGGGGTTGGTCATGGTGACGAACAGATTCTGAAAGACGGCGCTCTCCCGCAGGGGAGCAACGCCGGTATCCATCAGGCTCATGCCGGTAAACAGAATGCCGAAGCCCAGCATGATCTGGCCGATATTCTTCTTTTTGGCATTGCGCAGGAACACATAAAAAATGCAGCCAATAAACGCCACCACGGGGGCAAAGGTCTTGGGCTGGATCAGGGTCAGCCACAGGCTGTCGCCTGAGATATCCGCCATGCGGATCAACTGACCTGTTACCGTAGTACCAATATTTGCACCCATGATCACGCCTACCGACTGCGTCAGTGTCATGATACCGGAGTTGACCAGACCGACACAAATAACCACCGTACCAGCCGACGACTGGATGACGCCGGTGATCAGTGTGCCAAAGATCACGCCTTTAATGGTGGAGGAGGTAAGCTTTTGCAATACGCCCTGCATCTTGCCGCCTGCCAGCTTTTCCAGTCCGGCGCCCATGATGGACATACCGTACAGGAACAGCGCAATGCCGCCCAGCAGAGAGGTAATGTGTGTGATATCCATAACGATACTCCTAATATGAAACTTCCCTTTTAATCCTTTACAGCACACAGCTGCCGGAACCTTGCACGCGCAACGCCTGCCCTGTTCCGGAAGCCGCTTACTTTTATTATACCATCAAAGGGGGCGTCTCAACAAGGTTTATTTTACAGGAAAGTTACTTTTTTCACACATTTCGCAACATATTTCCGAGCAGCAAACAAAAAGCTTTCCGTTATTTTACATATATTTTACATTATGATCTCCCGGATGCGGTATGCCGCCGCTTACCCGGCCAACTCCTCCATGGCCTCCCGCACCGTATCGGCCGAAAACAGGAACACACCACTGCCGGTGTATACCTCCACATGACTGCCCACATAACGCAACTCAAAATCCTTCATGGTGTTTCCCTCCTGTGTTTCTGTTTTGTTCCGGGGCTTTCCCGGTGAACACAGTATCGCATAATTCAGATACCATAAAAAGGACTTTCAAAGGTTTTTGCGGATTTTTTGCGTAAAAAACAGCGTATGCTCCCCAGTCTGCTCACGCTGTACACGGCCATTTTCCTCGGAGATCAGGTCTTTGGCAGTCCCCGCGGCGCCGCATTTCCGCAGGAAACAGGCGCTGGAGCTGCCGTTTTCCGTCACGACCCCCTCCTGTGAAAATGGGATAGCGGAGCGTCCGCAGACGCTCCGCTATCCCGAAATTAAAAATAAATTTTCCGCTGATAATGGCTAGAGCAAAGCGGAAGCCCTTCCAAATCATCCTGCTGCGCAAAGCATTATTCTGCCGCGTCCGTTACGCGGACGGGGTAGCCTTTCCGCACACAGCGCACCGCGTAGCGGGAACCGCCGCCGGAGGTGCAGGTGAACAGGGTCAGATCCCAGTTGTCCGTCTCGGTAGCGGTGGTCATCTCCTCGATCTGGGTGGGGCGCAAAGTCTCCACGCTCTCCACCTCATAGCTCCAGCGCAGACCGTCTGCATCCGTAAAATAGACCGAACTGCCGATGGCCAGCCACTTGATGGGGCTGAAGTGCATTGCGTAGTTGTGGCCGCAGATCACAAGATCATCGCCATAGGTGGTGCCGCTGTACCGCCCGGGGGCGATCTTCAGCCCGGCGTAGCTCCACTGCGCCATCACCGGCAGCTCCCGTTCTACCGCCGGGATGGAAAGCACCCCGATGTAGTCCCGCCCTTCCACCTCCACAGTGGTCATCTCCTGCGTCGGGTCCAGCACCGGCTGCGGGGCTGCAGTCTCGTTTTCCTGCTGGTGCTCCGTAATGGTCTTTTGCATGGTCTGCTCCAGCTCGCCCAATACTTCCTGCGAAGCCTTTTCTGCCCGGGCGGCATCCCACCGGTTGTAGCCCAGCAGCCCGGCGGCGCATAAGATCAGCACCGCGCCCAGCACCATGCACAGCCTGCCGATTTTCCGTTTCATTGCATTCCGTCCTTTATATATAATAGTATCGTCTGCTTCAGTATACCATTCCCCGCTCCGGTTTACAACCGTTCTTGCGGTCGTTTTTTATCGGGCAGCAGCACGCAGACCAGCCGCACCATCTGCCCGGTCAGGGGCAGCCACACCAGCGCGCACAGTACGTTAAATAAGGTGTGTGCGTTGGCGATCTGCCGGGCGATCACGGCGCACTCCGCCCCTGCGGGCGAGCACAGCCGCACCAGCGCTGCAAAGGGCTGCAGCAGTGCGCAACACACCGCCGCTCCGCTCAGGTTGAAGATGGCGTGGGCTGCCGCCACCCGCTTGGCGTCTCTTCCCTGCCCGATGGCGGCAAGCACCGCCGTGATGGTGGTGCCGATGTTATCCCCCAGCAAAATGGGAATGGCCGCCGTCAGCCCCAGCAGGCTGTGCACGCCGTCTGCCCCGGGCTGCGCCGCCATGCTTTGCAGCAGCGCCACTGTGGCTGAGCTGCTTTGCACCGTCAGAGTCATGCAGACGCCCGCCAGCAGCCCATGCAGGGGACTTTGCTGCACCCGGGCAAGCTCCAGCCGGAGCAGAGGGCTTTGCAACAGCGGCTCCATGGCGCTGCGCATCACGGTGACGCCTTCGAACAGCAGCCCAAAGCCGAACACTGCCTCGCCCACGCAGCGGCCCCGCCAGCCTTTACAGGCCAGACAGAGCAGCACCCCGCCAAACAGCAGCAGATACCGCCAGCTTTCCACCCGGAACGCCAGCAGCTGCGCCGTGACCGTTGTGCCGATGTTCGCTCCGAACACCACCGGCACCGCCTGCCGCAGCTGCAACAGCCCCGCCGCCAGAAAGGCAATGACCATAACCGTGACCGCCGAGCTGCTTTGCAGCACTGCCGTTACCGCCGCACCGGTCAGCAGCCCTGCCGCCGGGTTTGCGGTGCACCGCACCAGCAGGCTGCGCAGACGCCTGCCCGCTCCCTGCTGTACTGCCCTGCACAGGCTGTCCGTTCCATATAAAAACAGCGCCAATCCGCCGAATACCTGCAACAACACTTGGAATCCCTGCTCCATCCGCACCCTCCGTTTCTGCCTGTCCTTTATTTTTATGCAGCGAGAGCCGGTTTGCGCATTGACAAAACCTACAAGTTTTTTGTGAATTTTTGTTTAATATTTTCCCATTCCCTTGCAATCCGGCTGCAAAAGGAATATGCTTATCAGGCGTTAATACTTAACATCTGTTAAGTATTTGAAAAATGCAAACGAGGAGGGACTGTCGTGTCCGAGCCAAGCACCCCCAGCTTTCAGGGGATGTGCCACTATATCGGGCAGCTGAGCAAGGCATCCAAGGCCGGGATGCGGGCGGCGCTGGCCGATTGCCCCAAATGCCACTTCAATATGCTGGAAGGCCTGCTGCACGCCATCAACTGTCACGGAAAGGATGGCGCTATCTATGTCTCCGACCTTGCCCGAGAGATCCGTCAGCCGCTGCCGGCGGTCTCGCGCGGGCTGCGGCTGATGGAGCAGGACGGCACTGTGGTGCGGGAACCGGACCCCGCCGACCGCCGCAAAACGCTGGTGCGCGTCACCCCCAAGGGGTATGAGCTGTGCCACCAGTGTGAGCAGGCTCTGCGCGACTACTTTGCCAGCGTGCTGGCACGGTTAGAGCCGGAGCAGGTAGCCCAGATGGACGCGCTGCGCGGCGCGCTGATGGATGCCATTCTTGCGGAAAATGCCGCGCGCAACATTGACCCGAAGGGAGAAACGAACCATGACAAAGATCTTTAAGCAGCTGGCCCGACACTGGGCGGTCTGCCTTGTGGTGTTCGCGCTGCTGTTCGTGCAGGCGTGCTGCGACCTTGCACTGCCGGACTACACCAGCAAGATCGTGGACACCGGCATCCAGCAGGGCGGCATTGAAAGTCCCCTGCCCCAGACGGTGCGCCAGAGCACGCTGGACACGCTGAGCCTGCTGATGAGCGAGGAGGATGCGCAGAAGCTGCAAAACGCCTACCAGTACTACCTGCAGGACGATGGCGTGCTGCAGCTGCGCTCTGACCTGACCGAGGACGAGCGCACCGCGCTGGAGGACGCCGTGACCACCCCGGACATCGTGCTGTATATGGCTGCCGCACAGGCCGCCAACACCCCCGCTGGGCAGAACAGCATGGGCATGACCGGCCTTGCCGAGATGCCCTCTGCCGCTGCGGACACCGACACCGAGACCGTTACCCCCACGGCAGCAGATCTGGATACGGTATGCAGCCAGTTTGCCGCCATGAGCCAGATGCCCGGTTTTGACCGCAGTATGCTGCAAAAGCAGCTGGACAGTGCCATGAGCCAGCTGGACAGCACCCTGCTGGAAAACCTGAAAAGCCAGTCTTTGCTGCTGGTGCAGCTGGAATACGAGGCACAGGGCGTTGCACGGAATGTGCAGATGCAGTACCTCTTCCGGGTGGGCGGCCAGATGCTTGCCCTTACTCTGCTGATGGTGGTCGTTGCTGTGGCCGTGGGCTTCCTTGCCTCCCGGGTGTCCGCTGCCATCGGTCGTGACCTGCGCCGGGAGACCTTCTCCAGCGTCATCGGCTTCTCCAATGCAGAAATCGAGAATTTTTCCACCGCCTCCCTCATCACTCGCACCACCAACGATATCCAGCAGGTGCAGTTCGTCTGCGTCATCCTGCTGCGCATGGTGGCCTATGCGCCCATTCTGGGCATTGGCGGTGTGCTGCACGTTGTGGGCAGCAGCTCCGGCCTTTCCTGGATCGTGGTGCTGGACGTGGCCATCCTGCTGTTGCTCATCATTTTCCTGATGAGCGTTGCCATGCCCAAATTCAAGGTGATGCAGCAGCTGGTGGACCGGTTGAATCTGGTCAGCCGCGAAATTTTGACCGGCATCATGCCGGTGCGCGCCTTCAGCCGCGAAAAGTTTGAGGAGCAGCGCTTTGACAAGGCCAACCGGGAGCTGATGGGCACCCAGCTGTTCACCAACCGCGCCATGGTGGCCATGATGCCCTTTATGACCCTGATCATGAACGGTACCAGCCTGCTCATCGTCTGGTTCGGCGGCAAGGCTATGGACGCCGGCACCATGCAGGTGGGCGAGATGATCGCCTTTATCACCTACACCATGCAGATCGTCATGTCCTTCCTGATGCTGGCGATGGTGGCCGTCATGCTGCCCCGCGCCGGTGTGGCTGCGGATCGTATCGACGAGGTCATCCGCACCAAAGCCACCATCCACGACCCGGATGAAGCCGCCGCAAAGGCCGCACAGGCACACACCGACTGGCAGGGCGTGGTGCAGTTCGAGGATGTGAGCTTCCGTTACCCCGGTGCAGACAGCGATGCACTGGAGCACATCAGTTTTACCGCAAAGCCCGGCGAGACCACCGCCATCATCGGCTCCACCGGCTGCGGCAAGTCCACCCTGCTCAACCTGATCCCCCGCTTTTACGATGTGACCGGCGGCAAGGTGACTGTGGACGGCATTGACGTGCGCAAGATGCCGCAGGCGCAGCTGCACGACCTGCTGGGCTATGTGCCCCAGAAGGGTGTGCTGTTCAGCGGCACCATTGACAGCAACCTGAAATTCGGCGGCGAAGATATCACCGATGCGCAGGTACAAAAAGCTGCTGCCATTGCGCAGGCCACTGATTTTATTGAAGCAAAGCCGGAGGGCTACCAAAGCCCCATTGCACAGGGCGGCTCCAACGTATCGGGCGGCCAGAAGCAGCGGCTTTCCATTGCCCGGGCAATTGCCAAAAATCCCAAGGTCTATCTGTTTGACGACAGCTTCTCGGCACTGGACTACAAGACCGATGTAACCCTGCGCCGCGCTTTGAAGGCACAGACCGACAACGCCACTGTGATCATTGTGGCACAGCGCATCTCCACCGTGCTGCACGCAAACCAGATCCTTGTGCTGGACGAGGGCAGGCTGGTGGGCAAGGGTACTCACGCCCAGCTGATGGTCAGCTGCCCGGAATATCAGGAGATCGCCCGTAGCCAGTTGAGCCAGAAAGAGCTGGCGCTGGATACCTTGAATACGGAAAAGGAGGGTGAGTGATATGCCCAGACCCGGACGTCCCACCACCGAGCGCGCCAAGGACTTTAAAGGCACGCTGCGGCAGCTCATCCGCACCATGAGCCACTACAAGCTGCCCCTTGCGGCAGCCATGCTGTTTGCTGTTCTGTCCACCATCTTCAACATTGCAGGCCCCAAGGTGCTGGCAAAGGCCACCACCGCCCTTGCCACCGGCTGGATCGCCCGGCTGCGCGGCACCGGCAGCATCGATTTTGTGTATATCGGCCGCATCCTGCTGTTTTTGCTGGGAATGTACCTGCTGAGCAGCGCTTTCAGCTTTATTCAGGGCTGGCTGATGACCGGCCTTTCCCAGAAGGTCTGCTACGACTTCCGCCGCCAGATCAGCGAAAAGATCAACCGTCTGCCGCTGGCGTACTTTGAAAAGCGCACCGTGGGCGAAGTGCTCTCCCGCATCACCAACGATGTAGACACACTGGGGCAGAGCCTGAACCAGAGCATCACCCAGCTGATCACCAGCGTGACCACCATGATCGGTGTGCTGGTGATGATGTTTTCCATCAGCCCCCGCATGACCCTGATTGCCCTGCTGATCTTACCGGTATCGCTGGCGCTGGTGCTGGTGGTGGTCAAGTTCAGCCAGAAGTACTTCAAGGCACAGCAGGCTACGCTGGGCGTGGTCAACGGTCAGGTCGAGGAGATCTACGCCGGCCACAATGTGGTCAAGGCGTTTAACCGCGAAGCCGTGGTACTGGCAGACTTCAACGCCGCCAACGATAAGCTGTACGAATCCGCATGGAAAAGCCAGTTCCTCTCGGGCCTTATGATGCCCATCATGAACTTTGTGGGCAACTTGGGCTATGTGGCAGTGGCCATCGTGGGCAGCATTTTTGCTGCAAACGGTGTTATCACCATTGGTGATATTCAGGCTTTTATCCAGTATGTCAAAAACTTTACCCAGCCCATCCAGCAGCTTTCGCAGGTGTCCAATATGCTGCAAAGCATGGCTGCTGCTGCCGAGCGCGTGTTCGAGTTTTTGAACGAGCCGGAGGAGGCGCAGTTGGCCGACCCTGCCCGCCGCGCCGACCCCGCCGACATTGACGGACAGGTCACCTTTGACCATGTGCGCTTCGGCTACACCCCGGACAAGACCGTCATCCACGACTTCAGCTGCACGGTGCAGCCCGGCCAGAAGGTAGCCATCGTGGGTCCCACCGGTGCGGGCAAGACCACCATGGTCAAGCTGCTGATGCGCTTTTACGATGTGGACGCCGGTTCTATCACCCTGAACGGCCACAATGTGCGGGACTTTGACCGCAGCGCCTTGCGCGAAGGCTTTGGCATGGTGCTGCAGGACACATGGCTGTTTAAGGGCACCATCATGGAGAACATCCGCTACGGCCGGCTGGACGCCACCGATGAAGAGGTGATTGCTGCCGCAAAGGCTGCCAACGCCGACCACTTTATCCGCACCCTGCCCGGCGGCTACCAGATGGAGCTGAACGAGGACGCCTCCAACGTCAGTCAGGGACAAAAGCAGCTGCTCACCATCGCCCGCACCATTCTGGCAGATAACCGCATCCTGATTTTGGACGAGGCTACCAGCAGCGTGGATACCCGCACCGAGCAGCGCATCCAGACCGCCATGGACCGCCTAATGGAGGGGCGCACCAGCTTTGTCATCGCCCACCGCCTTTCCACCATCCGGGATGCCGACCTCATCCTTGTGATGCGGGACGGCGACATTGTGGAGCAGGGCACCCACGACCAGCTGATCGAGGCAGGCGGCTTCTACGCTGACCTGTACAACAGCCAGTTTGAGGACGTGGTGGATTAAAGCACCTGTCGTCACAATATAATTGCAAAAAGAGCACCTGTCGCCTTTTTAGGGCAATAGGTGCTCTTTGTTTTACCCTCTCAGTCATCGCTGCGCGATGCCAGCTCCCCCCGAGAGGGGGGAGCTTTTCTACATCTGTCGGTGCCTGAGAGGGTTTTCGTCTTTTCTTTATGATTCCTCCACCGGTTCCAGCTTCAGGCCGAACAACTTTTCCGCAAGGGGCGGCAGCTGTTGCTGCAAGGCGCGGACATAGGCCATTACTACCGGATCCTCGCGCTTTTGCCCCAGCACAACGCCGAAGCGGTGTCCCCTGCCCCAGTCCAGTACCCGCACAAAACTGAGGTCCGGCCTGCGGTAATAGACCGCCGGGACCATCTTGAGTGCCGGGTCGCCGTAGGCCGCACTGCGGATACCGCCCACCGGCGTAAACTCCACCCCTCGGTCCATTCCCTCCTGCAGCAGGCTTGTTTCGTAGACAGTCTGGTACATCTCCTTGATGGGTAGCCAGCGATATTGCAATGCCTGTTCCAAGGTCAATCTGCCCACCGGCATATCAGCGGGCGGGTGGATGGGGATGCAAAGTTCTGGCATATAGAACAGCGGCACAAAGGTAAGCCCCTGCGCGTAGAACTCTGCACTTTCCAGCTGGAAGGAAAGATCCATCTCCCCTTTTTTCAGGCTGCGCCAGACCTCGCTGCGGTTGGCACACCACCCCAGAATGGAGGTATACTGCAGGCACAAGTCACTTGTCAGGGAAAACAAGTCGTATGCGAACATCCGCATTGCCTCATGGCAGCCTGCAATCACCAGATGCCGTTCCGGCGGTTTTTCCTGCTGTTGCACCGCGCGGGCGTGGCGCAACGCCTGCTGATACAGAGCCACCAGCTGCTTTGCCTTGGGGTAAAAATCCTGTCCCGCCGGGGTCAGCACCACCCGGCGGGGCACGTGCTGGAACAGCTCGAACTGCAGCTGCCCTTCCAGCGTGCGGATCTGCTGCGAAAGTGCCGACTGGGAAAGATACAGTGCCTCTGCCGCCGCAGAAAAGCTGTTCAGTTCCACGATCTTTACAAAGCCTTCCAGTGCGCTCTCGTTCATGCTTTTCTCCCTCCCGCAATACATTAGGTTTTCCTTAATTATAATATTCAAAACTCGAATTGTAAATAGTGCCCTTCTACGCTACAATTGTTAAGGATTCCGCAAAGTGCCTTTTACTTTGCTGCACGATAAGAAGGAACACAAAGAAGAACAAAAAGAAAGAGAGCGTACCTATGAACAAAATTTCCCGTAAGGGCTTTATCAAGATCGCCGCTGCCGCCGCCATGAGCGGTGTGACCGCCGGTGCTCTGGCTGCCTGCAATTCCGCTTCCGGTTCTGCCTCCACTTCCGGTGCTGCCGGTCAGTACATCCCCGGCACCTACGAGGGCACTGCCGAGGGTATTTCCTCCACCGTCAAGGTCACTATGACCTTCTCCGACAGCGCTGTCACCGACGTGGTGGTGGATACCTCCGGCGAGACCGCTTCCTTCGGCGCTGCCGCTGCCGATGAGCTGCGCGAGCAGCTGCTGGCTGCTGGTTCTGCCGAGATCGACGGTGTTTCCGGTTCTACCATCACCTCCGACGCCGTGATGAAGGCTGCCAAGAGCTGCTACGCACAGGCTAAGGGCGAGGCCGTGGTCTCCAGCGTGCAGCTGCCCACCGGCGATGAGAACGACTGGCTGGGCAAAGAGCCTGACATCGACGAGGCCGCCATCACCGAGACCGTGGACACCGACATCCTGATCGTGGGCGCTGGCAATGGCGGTATGTTCGCTGCCGCCTATGCGGCTGCCAACGGCCTGAACTTCCGTGTTATCGAGCAGAACGCCAACGTGCAGGACACCCGTCACTGGTACGGCGCTGTTGATTCTGCTGCCGCTAAGGAAGCTGGCGAACCCGCCACCGATAAGGCAAAGCTGCTGAGCGAGATCTCCCGCTACGCCTCCGGCAAGTGCGACCAGCGCGTTGTCAAAACCTGGATCAACGAATCTGCTGCCATGCACGACTTTATGCGCAGCATTCTGGAAGATAAGTACGGCTGGGTGTGCGATTTCACCTCCGGCAGCGAGGCTGCATGGCCCGCAGAGAATGCCGAGCACAACACCGACTACCTCTATCCTGTGCAGGAGCACAACTACATGGCCAGCGAGCGCGAGTCCGGTCTGGCTCGCAATGAGCTGCTGCTGCAGTACATTCAGGAGCTGGGCTACGATGTGGACTTCAAGACCAGTCTGGCCAAGCTGGAAAAGAACAGCGATGGCCGCATTACCGGTATCATCGCCCAGAGCACCGAGGATGACCACTTCATCCGTTACAACGCCAACAAGGGCGTGCTGCTGGCCTGCGGCGGCTTCCCCGGCAACCCCTACATGATGGAGCAGCTGGACCCGCTGGGCACCAGCGTGACCACCGCCTGCTCCTACTCCCCCGCCGACAAGGGCTACGGTATCCGTGCAGCAGTGTGGGCAGGCGCTAATCTGGACAAGGAAGCCGCTCCCATGCTGTTTGACCGCGGCATCGTTGCCCCCGGTGTGGATGCCGGTTATGTGGACAGCGACTCCGCCTTTGGCGGCAAGGCTTTCCCCGGTAAGATCCGCCAGTACAACCCCGGTACCCAGCCCTTCCTGAAGGTGAACCGCAACGGCGAACGTTTTGCCAACGAGAGCTGCCCCTACAACGATATTGTCTACGCCGCTGCCCACCAGCCGGGCCGCGTTTACGCACAGATCTGCGATGCTAACATTTTGGAGGACGCAAAGCGTTTCCACACCATCGGCTGCTCTGCCCAGACCCGCAACGGCGGTGAGAAGTACATTCAGGGCAAGATGGACGAGGCTATCGAGGCCGGTGCACTGTTCAAGTGCGATACGCTGGACGAGCTGGCCGACAAGATGGGCTTTACCGGTGCTGCCAAGGACACCTTCCTTGCCACTGTGGAGCGCTACAATGAGCTGTACGATAAGCAGAACGACGAGGACTTCGGCAAGCCCGCTTACCGCCTGAGCGCCATCCGCACCGCGCCCTTCTACGGCTGCTGGCTGGGTGCTTCTCTGCTGACCACTGAGCAGGGCATTGCCATCAACGAAAAGGGTCAGGCTCTGGACACCAACAATCAGCCCATGGAGGGTCTGTACATCACCGGCGATATGTCCGGCAGCTTCTTTGCCAACAACTACCCCTGCCTGATGGCCGGTGTGGCTATGGGCCGTACCCTGACCTACGCCATGAAGGCTGTCAAGCAGATGGCAGGTCTGGAGAACGCCTGATAAAGCGCAGTTCTCCGGCATACTCTAAGCGTTTCTTCTTTTTCATGTGAAGAGGGGCAGCCCCGGTCTTGGGGCTGCCCCTCTTTGTGTTTTTGCCCCGCACGCCCTCTACACAAATGCCCGCGATTGTGCTATGATAAGCGTGAAACCGGGCAGTTCATCCCACCCGGTCAGAGATCGAGGTGTTTGTACAAATGTCGGATATTCTGGATACCTTACGGCAGGAAGGGGTGGACCCTGCCCTGCTTACGGCGGTGCAGGAATACCGCGCCGCTCATCCGCTCAGTGAGGCGCTGCGCCCGCGTATCCCCGCCCCTGCCTTTACCTACTACGGCAAAGAGGTGTGGGAGCAGGCGCTGGCGGCCATCCTCTGCGGCGAAAACCTGCTGCTGGCCGGCGGCAAGGCCACCGGCAAAAACGTGCTGGCAGAAAACCTTGCCGCTGCCTTTGGCCGCCCCGCATGGGACATCTCTTTTCATGTAAACATGGATGCCGCCTCCCTGATCGGCATGGATACCTTTGCGGGCGGGCAGGTGGTGTTCCGTCCCGGGCCGGTGTACCGCTGCGCACAGTGCGGCGGCTTCGGCGTGCTGGACGAGATCAACATGGCCAAAAACGAGGCGCTGGCGGTGCTGCACGCGGTGCTGGACTTCCGCCGCGCCATCGACGTGCCCGGGTACGACCGCATCCCGCTGGCCGAGGAGACCCGCTTTATCGCCACCATGAACTACGGCTACGCGGGCACCCGGGAGCTGAACGAGGCGCTTACCTCCCGCTTTGCGGTGGTGCAGATGCCCACCATCACGCAGGATAATCTGGAAAAGCTGCTGCGGGCGCAGTTCCCGGATCTTACCGCAAAATATGTGCACCAGTTTGCACTGCTGTTTCTGGACCTGCAGAAAAAGTGCGACAGTGCCGAGATTTCCACCAAAGCGCTGGATCTGCGCGGTATGCTGGACGCGCTGCGGCTGATCCGCAGGGGCATCCCGGCCGGGGCGGCGCTGGATATGGGCATCACCAACAAGGCCTTTGACTCCTACGAGCAGGGGCTGATCCGGGACGTGATTGCCGCGCGCATCCCGGCCAAGCTGGATGCCGGAAAGCTGTTTGCCTGATGGACGCCCAAAGCTACACCGCGCAGGAGCGGCGCGCGGCCAATCAGGTCTGGGCCGCTGCCGGAGCCTACGGCTTTGAGCCGCTGTTTCTGGCTCGCAACACGAACGGCACTATTGATTTTTACATGAACTGCATCGTAGGGCTGGTGCATAAATACTACGGTGACGCGCTGATCCGGGACATTTTTTCCGCATGGGAGGGCGACACGCGCCAGCCCATGCTGGACGATATGGCGTGGCTGTACTTAGAAAACGCCGCCTACCGGCTGGAGCTGCCCCGCCGCCCGGTGCTGGAAGCGCTGCGGTTTGCCCACGCGGACTACTTTTTTGCCATTCAGTACAAGCTTTCGCGGCAGGAGTGGATGGCGAAAAACCAGCTGGTGTACACCATGCAGGCTGCACGCTGGCGCAAGGTGCTGGGACGCACCGCCCCGGTCATGACCCCTTACGAGAGCAGCCTTGCCGCAGCACTGGCACCGGAGACCGTACCGGAACCGGCACAGCTCAAAAACGACCTGCTGGCGCTGTATGCAAAATTTGCCCTGTTTGACGGCGAGGTACGCCAGAAGCCCGCGCTGCATCTGCGGCTGCAAGGCTTTTGGGCGAAGCTTGCCACCAAAACCATGCCCACCCAGATGATCAAAACCGACCGGGTGACGGTGGAGCATTCCGGTGCGGTGGATGCCACTGGCAGCGGGCTGGCGGTGGACAAGCGCCGGGCAAACATCACCCTGAAGCAGCGCGCCGCGCAGGACCGCGCCTACATTGAAAGCTGCTTCGGGCGCTGCTTTTACCCGCCGGAGCAGCTGCGCAAGACTGAGCAGGAGTTGTGCACTGGGGTGCATTTGGGCTGTCACTTGTGGTTCAGCGCCGGTGTACCCAGCCCGGCGCAGGCACCCACCCCGGAAGCGCGGCAGCTGGCACAGCAGGCCGAATTGCAGGCCGAACGCAACCGTGCCTACTACGCCAAAAATCAGGAGCTGCACCGCAGCGTGGTGCTGCGCCTTACCGAACAGATTCGCAACTGTATTCTGGTGCATCAGCAGCCCGACCAGCGGGTGGCACGCAGCGGCAACCTGTGCGCTGGGCGGGTGTGGCGCGCCCCTTACCTGAATGATAACAGAGTGTTTTTGTGCCCGGAGGAGGAAAACTGCCCCGCCTTTACGGTGGACCTGCTGCTGGACGCCTCCGCCTCCCGCCTGCACTGTCAGGAGGTGATTGCGGCGCAGGGTGTCATTCTGGCCGAAAGCTTGGCCAACTGCGGTATTCCGGTGCGAGTAAGTGCCTTTAGCAGCCTGCGGGGCTACACGGTACTGCGGGTGCTGAAAGGCTTTGCGGACAAGAACCGGCAGAGCATCTTCCGGTACTTCGCCTCAGGCTGGAACCGGGACGGTCTGGCACTGCGAGCTGCGGGCGATCTGATCCGGTATGCCCCCGGCCCCGCCCCGCGTCACCTGATGATCCTGCTGACCGATGCCAGCCCCAACGACAGCCGCCGCATTCCGCCCACAGCAGAGAACCCGCTGGGCTGCGCCTACGAGGACGCCGCCGGTGTTACCGATACCGCCGCGCAGGTGCGCACCTTGCAGCGGCAGGGTGTGCGGGTGTCTGCCGTTTTTATGGGCGAGGACAGCAGCGCCGGTGCCGCCACGCAGATCTACGGCAAAAATATGGCGCGCATCCGCGGCATGGATCAGCTTGCCCGCGCAGCCGGACGGCTGATCCAGAACGAGATCCGGGAGCTTGGCGATTGAAAAATATAAAATGACCCCTGTGGGAGCAACGCCTGCCTTAGCCGGCATCTCCCGCAGGGGTCATTTTTCACAACCGATTATCATAAAGCACAACCATGCTTTGAACTTCTGTTTGCTCTGCGCCATAAGCTTTTGCAAAATTTTGTCGTTTCAAAGAAACTTGCAGTTGTTTTTTCCTCAAAAGTATGCTATACTACGTTCAGAGAAGTTTTATACAGCCTGTCGGCCCGATCACCCGGCTGGCACTTTTACAACGTTTCGCTGTTTGCTTTTTAGGAAGGAGATCAATCATGGACGCTTCCCGTTATTTTGACGCCATGCACAACGCCATGTCCACCCTGCACGCCGGTGCACAGCTGCTGCTCACCATCCGTTTGCAGGACACCTGCGGCAACGATGCCTATCTTGAAGTAAAACAGCTGCCCGGGGAGCAGAGCGCCCTTGTGTGCTACTCCACCATGGGGCGGCGCTGCCTGAATTTTCAGCTGTTCCGCAAGGGCTGGCAGCTGTGCCACAATGCCGATGGGCAGCTGACCGGACGTTTTCCGTCCAGTGCCGACAGCCTGCTCAGCCAGACCGACTTCCGCGCCTACTGCCGGGAGGATCGGCTGGATGCCGCCCGCACCCAGCGCCTTGTGGAGGAACTGGGGCAGCGCGCCGGCACGAACTATGTTGGCGTCATCCCGCAGAATGCCCGCACCGGCGCACAGATCACAGTCGAAAGCCACCTCGGCCGCGGCGCACGCTGGAGTTACTGGAGTCAGAACGTTTCCCCCTGCCTGCCGCTGGCTGCAATTTTGTACTGGTTGGCTGATTTTCTGGCCGGAAACGAGCGCCGTGCCTTGCAGTCTGACCCGCAGGCCGCTGCACTGGCTGCGCAGTGGCTGGCAAAGGACACCGCTGTGTTCTTCTGCCCCTCCCCTGCCCTGACGGTATCCTCTGCAACCGGTCATAGTGCCCCTGCTGCACGGCGCACCCGCCCCGCGCCGGTGCCTGCCGCACGCAGCAAAAGTTGGCAGAGCGTTCTGGCTGCCATGGCTGCGGTGTAAGCTGGTACCTTTTCAATCTGGTTTACATATAAAAGACGAGTGCTCGGCGAAACCGAGCACTCGTCTTTTTTTACAAAATAACAGCAAAAAAGCACCCCGCCAACCGTTTCTGGTAGGCGGGGTGCTTAGTGCTTATAGTTTACGGTTCAGCTTACGCTGCACAGCACAGGGAGGAAATCACTCCTCGATGTAGCCGTACTGCAGGTACCAGTAGCCGTAGGGGCTGTGCCAAGTGCCCTTCAGAGAAGAGGTCTGCAGCCAGAAGTCGTTGTAGTAAGCAACGGGGATGCAGCCCATATCCTCCATCAGGATGTCCTCAGCCTTGTGCAGCTGTGCAAAGTGCTCGGCGACATCTGCAACCTTGGAAGCCTCCATAGCAGCATCGAAGTCAGCGTTGGAGTACTTACCATCGTTGTTGCCGTTGTCGGTGCAGAACAGCTCGATCATGTTGGAAGGCTCGTTGTAGTCCATGACCCAGCCATTACGGGCAACATCGTACTCGCCTGCACGACGAGCAGCGGTGAAGGCAGACCACTCCATCTTGCTGATGGTCAGGGTAATGCCCAGATCACCCCAGACCTGCTGCAGGTACTCTGCCAGAGGCACATGGTAGCCGGAATCGTTGGTGCTGTACTCGATGGTGGGGTAGCCCTCGCCATTGGGATAGCCAGCCTCTTCCAGCAGCTTCTTAGCCTCGGCCATATTTGCCTCGTAGTCATCAGCAATGTAGGGAGAACCGCCGTTTGCGTTATCGTAGAAGTAGCCCTGCGCGTCCACGATGCCAGGGCCGACCAGGTTGGAAGCAGCAGAGTAGGTGCCCTGCATGATGGTGTTGGCAACGTAGTCGCGGTCGATAGCCAGAGCCAGAGCCTTGCGGACCTTGGCATCCTTGAAGGCATCGCGCTGCAGGTTCATGCTGACGTAATAGGTGCCCAGAATGGTGTCAACATAGAAGTCGCCGCCATCCTCTGCCTTGGTCAGGCTGGGGATCTCGTCGGTGGGCACGTCCTTGATCAGGACAGCCTCGCCGCTGTTATAAGCAGCGAAGGAAGCGGAAGAGTCCTCCAGCAGCAGCAGGGTGATGCTGTCGGAAACGATCTTAGAGTTATCCCAGCCGCCAACGTAGTTGGGGTTCTTGGACAGAACGATACGCTCGGAGGGGGTCCACTCGGTGATCATGTAGGGGCCGTTGGAGACGAAGGTCTCAGCGGAGGTGCACCATGCATCGCCGTTGGCCTCAACGGTAGCCTGCTGCACAGGGCTCATGGATGCGAATGCAGCCATCTTGTCGAAGTAGGAGCAGGGGTAGGACAGCACGATGGTCAGGGTCTTGCCGTCGTCGCTTGCCTTGACGTTCAGCGCATCGGGATCACCGGCCTGTGCTGCGTCAAAACCATCGATCATGCCCAGGCAGGTCGCTGCATAGGGAGCAGCGGTATCAGGATCAGCCATACGCTTGAAGCTGTACTCGAAGTCCTTAGCGTTCAGGTCGGTGCCATCGCTCCACTTCAGACCGTCACGCATGGTGAAGGTCCAGGTCAGGCCGTCCTCGCTTTCTTCCCAGCTCTCAGCCTGGCCACCAATAACTTCGTTGTTCTCGTTGATGATCAGCAGGGGCTCGAAGATGGTGATGATGGTGTTGGCGGCATCAACAGCGCTGTTCAAAGAGGGATCCAGAGTCTCGGGGTTGGGGCCGTACTGGACAGTGAAGCCAGCGGTGTTGACACTGCCGGTAGAAGAACCAGCAGCGGAAGAAGCAGAACCGGAGGTTGCGGTAGAACCGGACTTGCTGCCGCCACAGGCTGCCAGACCCATAGCTGCGGCACCCACGCCTGCAACCTTGAGGAAATTACGACGAGAAATGCGTTTCATAATAATATCCTTCCCTTATATCAAATTTGAGTGTGCCAGGTTCCCCCAGCCGCCTCTATATTCGATCCGGTGCAAATGTACACCGGAGGAACACGAATGATTATAATGCGTTCTCACGGCGGTTACAAGTCCAAAACCTGGACTGTAACCATTTTGTGACAACATTTCAGCGCTAAGTTGAATTGCTTTCACCTTTCACTGGTGTGAAGTGTTCTCACTTCACGCGGTCAAGGTGATGGCATGCTGCCCAGTGGCCGGTGGAGACCTCCTTGAACTCGGGCACCTCGTTGGCGCACTGCTCGTCTGCATAGGGGCAGCGGGTGCGGAAGCGGCAGCCGCTCGGAGGATTCAGCGGGCTCGGGACATCGCCCTCGAGCGGAATGCGCTTTGCGGCGCGCGCCGTCTTGGGATCCGCCTCGGGGATAGCCGAAATAAGGCTTCTGGTATAGGGATGGACGCTGTGCGCAATCAGCTCGAAGCTGTCCGCAAGCTCCACGAGTTTGCCGAGATACATGACGCCGATGCGGTTCGAGATATGGCGAACGACGCTCAGGTCATGGGCGATAAACAGATAGGTCAGTCCGAGCTCTTTCTGAAGATCCTCGAACATATTGACGACCTGCGCCTGAATGGAGACATCGAGCGCGGAGACCGGCTCATCGCAGACGATGAACTCGGGATCGACCGCAAGCGCTCTCGCGATACCGACTCGCTGGCGCTGACCGCCGGAGAACTCATGCGGATAGCGGTTTGCGTGCTCGCTGTTGAGTCCGACGCGCTCAAGAAGGGTGATTATCTTCTCTCTTCTCTCCGCCTTGTTGGCGGCGAGATGGTGGATATCAATAGGCTCGCCGACGATATCGCCTATCGTCATACGCGGGTCAAGGCTCGCATAGGGGTCCTGGAAAACCATCTGCATTTTGCGCCTGAAGGGCAGCATATTGACAGCGACCTTGTTCTCCTTGTCGAAAATCACTTTTCCGTCATAGATTATCTTGCCGTCCGTGGGCTCATAGAGTCTGAGCAGAG
>OIDB01000071.1_pt1 | contig 43094 bp, 40 predicted proteins | sample 1581471 | NCBI WGS metagenome assembly OIDB01 (sample SAMEA3882539, study PRJEB24775) | human gut metagenome | biome: human-associated habitat; feature: intestine environment; material: feces | place: Netherlands | collected 2009/2010 | reverse complement strand
CAAGGTGGATGTTGCGAGTTCGAATCTCGTCTACCGCTCCACTTGCGGGTGTAGCTCAATGGTAGAGCTCCAGCCTTCCAAGCTGGCTACGTGGGTTCGATTCCCATCACCCGCTCCAACTCTAAAACAAACAAAAAACCCATAGGGAGGAATGTACCGATGGCGAAGGGAAAATTTGAACGTACGAAACCGCATGTAAATATCGGAACGATTGGTCACGTAGACCATGGGAAGACGACGTTGACGGCGGCGATCACGATGGTATTGGCGCAGCAAGGGCAGGCGGAAGCGACGAAGTATGACGAGATTGACAAAGCGCCGGAAGAAAAAGAGCGTGGGATCACGATCAACACAGCGCACGTAGAGTATGAAACGGAAACGCGGCACTATGCGCACGTAGACTGCCCGGGCCATGCGGACTATGTAAAGAACATGATTACGGGCGCGGCGCAGATGGACGGCGCGATCCTGGTCGTGTCTGCTCCGGACGGCCCGATGCCGCAGACCCGTGAGCACATCCTGCTGGCTCGTCAGGTCGGCGTGCCCTATATCGTTGTGTTCATGAACAAGTGCGATATGGTCGATGACGAAGAGCTGCTGGATCTGGTCGAGATGGAGATCCGTGAGCTGCTGAGCGAGTACGACTTCCCGGGCGACGACACCCCGATCATTCGTGGTTCCGCTCTGAAGGCTCTGGAGGCTCCCAACGATCCTGAGGATCCCGCTTACGCTTGCATCAAGGAGCTGATGGACGCTGTTGACTCCTACATCCCCAACCCGGATCGTGAGGAGGACAAGCCCTTCCTGATGCCCATCGAGGATGTCATGACCATTTCTGGCCGTGGTACCGTTGCTACCGGTCGTGTTGAGCGTGGTATGGCCAAGGTTGGCGATGCTATGGAGATCGTCGGCATCAAGCCCGATCGTCTGAGCACCACCATCACCGGTCTGGAGATGTTCCGTAAGTCTCTGGACTTCGCTGAGGCTGGCGATAACATCGGCGCTCTGCTGCGTGGTGTTGATCGTTCCCAGATCGAGCGTGGCCAGGTTCTGGCTAAGCCCGGTTCTGTGCACCCCCACAACGTCTTTGAGGCTCAGGTCTACGTCCTGACCAAGGACGAAGGCGGCCGTCACACTCCTTTCTTCTCCAACTATCGTCCTCAGTTCTACTTCCGTACCACTGACGTGACCGGCATCATCACCCTGCCCGAAGGCACCGAGATGTGCATGCCCGGCGATAACGTCATGATGCACGTTGAGCTGCTGACCCCTGTTGCTATGGAAGAGGGCCTGCGTTTCGCTATCCGTGAGGGTGGCCGTACCGTTGGTTCCGGCGTTGTTGGCAAGATCATTGAGTGATTTTGTCCTTGAACGTAAGTTCCAAGGCTAACTAGCAATTTATAAAGACCTTCCCGTTCCGGAGAGCGGGAAGGTCTTTTTGTTTATTTATGGCGGCTGCAAACGGCTTTGTTTCACAGCTCCTTTACCGGGTCAGGGTGTTATAGCAGTCTGCAAAGGCATGCAGAAAGCCGGTCACTTCCTCCTCTGTGGTAAGGTGGCTCAGGCTGATGCGCCAGGAGGAAAGGGCGTTGCGCCCGTTCTGACTGACCGCTAGCACTGCGCGGGAAGGCAACCCATCGGACGAACAGGCGGATTTGACTGAGACGCACACCCCGCGTGCGTCCAGCTCCCGCTGGAACACGGTACCCTTTATACCTTGTACGCTCAGGTTCAGGATATGCGGCACAGCGTTTGCCGGGCTGTTGATGCGCACTTTTGGATAGCGGGAAAGCTCTGTGCGCAGTCGGTCGTTCAGGCTGCGCACAGTTGCGGCGCGGGCGGACAGCTCCGCAGTTGCCTTTTCCAAGGCCAGCGCCAGCGAGCAGGCAAGGGCTACGGTAGGCGTGCCGCTGCGGTAGGGGGTAGTGCTCTCTCCACCGTGAATGAGGGGCGGCAATGCCAGCCCCAGCCGTTTTACCAGTACCCCGATGCCGTTGAGCCCGTAAAACTTATGGGCTGTCAGGCTCATGGTGTCCATGCCCTCAAACTGCACAGGAATTTTCCCCACAGCCTGCGTGGCGTCCACATGGAAATGGCAGTTGGGGTATGCCTTTAAAAGCTCTGCAATCTCTGCAATGGGCTGCACTACACCCAACTCGCTGTCCACGGCAGTCACAGCAACCAGAACGGTGTCCGGGCGCAGCCGCTTTTTCAGGTCTGCAAGGTCTACTGTGCCGTCCGGCAGGATGTCCAGCAGCTCCACCTCGTACCCCTGCTTTTGCAGTGCCTCCAGACTGCCGCTGACGGACGAATGCTCCAGCGGAGAAGAGAGAATGTGCCTGCCTGCCGCACCTCCCAGCGCTGCCAGCCCCTTCACGGCAAGGTTGTTGGCTTCGCTTGCACCGGAGGTATAGATGATGCCCGCAGGCGGTGCGCCCAGACAGCGGGCAATGCTGCGGGTCGCCTCGTTTATAGCAGCCTTTGCGGCAGCGCCTGCCTGATGGTGGGCATTGGCATTGCCTGGGTAACGCCGCTCGGCGTCACAGAAGCATTGCAGCACCTCCTCGTCCACAGGGGTGTTGGCAGAGTAATCCAGATAGAGCATAAAGCCTCCTGTAATATCAACACATTATAATGGTAGGAAATAAGAACAGGCTCTATTATAGGGCATTCCGTCCAAAAGCGCAACCCCCGCAGCCCACGGCGCAGTGTAACCGGCAAGAAAAAGCTGTCAACACCTTGCTGGAAAGCCCAAAATCTGCTATACTTAACAAAAAGGCTGCGGCGTTGCTGCTGCCTTGCCGGAGCGGTTCCGGTTGTTGGAAAGAACACAAAAAGAAGGGGAGGAGCACAATGTTCAAGCGCGAGCGACTGCATAGCTGCTTCTTTCCCGTTTTTGTGTGGAGGTCTTGTTCCTGAAATTCAGAGGCACTGCTGTTTCAACGGCAATGCCTCTTTTTTTGGGAATAACAGGATAGGAGGTTTTCTATGAGCGAAAAGATCGATTACTCCAAGGGCGTATACGACGCCAAAAAGCTTGGCACAGGCCGGATGTTTATTCTGGGTGTGCAGCATATGTTTGCTATGTTTGGCGCAACGGTTATGGTGCCGCTGCTCACAGGCCTGAGCGTTTCCACCACTCTGCTGTGTGCCGGTCTGGGCACGCTGCTGTTCCACCTCATCACCAAAAAGAAGGTCCCGGCATTCCTCGGCTCCTCCTTTGCGTATCTGGGCGGCTTCTCCATCGTGGCTCCCATGCTGGCTGATGCCGATGGCAACCTGACCGTTGCCAACACCAAGATGCTGCCGTATGCCTGCGCTGCCATTGCATTCTCGGGTCTGGTCTATCTGGTGGCCAGCCTGCTGATCTCCACCTTTGGCATCCGCCGCATCATGAAGTTCTTCCCGCCGGTGGTCACCGGCCCCATCATTATCTCCATCGGTCTGATCCTTGCTCCCTCTGCTATCACCAACTGCCAGTCCAACTGGCTGCTGGCCTTTGTGGCACTGGGCACTGTTATCGTGTGCAACATCTGGGGCAAGGGCATGGTCAAGATCCTGCCCATCCTCATCGGTGTGCTGGTCTCCTACGCAGTGGCACTGGTCACCGGCGCAGTGGACTTCCAGAAAATCTCCGAGGCCGCCTGGCTGGGCATCCCCCTGCACAAGGAGGCTATGGGTCTGTTTGCCATTGACGGCAGCCCGGAGTTCATCAGCGCTCTGTTCACCATTATCCCCATCGCACTGGCTACCATGATGGAGCACGTTGGCGATATTGCCGCCATCAGCGCCACCGTTGGCCACAACTATATCAATGACCCAGGCCTGAACCGCACCCTGATGGGCGATGGTCTGGCCACCACCATGGCTGGTCTGCTGGGCGGCCCCGCCAACACCACCTACGGCGAGAACACCGGCGTGCTGGCACTGAGCAAGATCTACGACCCGCTGGTCATCCGCATTGCCGCTGTGCTGGCTATCATCTTGAGCTTCAGCCCCAAGTTTGAGGCCGTCATCAACACTATCCCCACCGGCATCATCGGCGGTATCAGCTTTGTGCTGTACGGAATGATCTCCGCTATCGGTGTGCGCAACGTGGTGGAGAACCGCGTGGACTTCACCAACAGCCGCAACCTGATCGTTGCCGCCGTCATTCTGGTGTGCGCACTGGGCTTTAACTCTGTGGGCGGCGTTGGCTTTACCGTTGGCAGTGTCACCATCAACCTGTCCGGTCTGGCTGTGGCTGCGATTGCAGGCATCCTGCTCAACGCTATCCTGCCCGGCAACGACTACGAGTTTGACGCTACCGCCGGTTCTGATGCTGCTACCAGCGGCAACCTGCAGGTCTGATTCCGGTAATGCGTCCAGTTTTCCATAAGGAAATTTGGGCATCCTGCCAGATTTTAATAAATAGGAATAATTCTTAAAAATATACTTGACTAACTAGGAATTATTCGCTATAATAGAGCCATGGAAAGGGAAGTACACAAAGCCCCCTTCCATGGCTCTTTCTATACCCGGCAGCGCGGCTGCCCAGCATAGAAGCAACAGGCGGGTGGTTTCCGTCCTGTATCATTTTTAACAGATCGAATGGAGGTAAATTCTTATGAAGAAATACGTTTGCACCGTTTGTGGTTATATCGCTGAGGGTGAGATCCCCGCTCAGTGCCCCGTTTGCAAGGCTCCCGCTTCCGCTTTTGTGGAAAAGACCGGCAACACCTACGTCACCGAGCATGTTGTTGGCATCGGCAAGGCAGAGGGCGTGCCGCAGGAGATCGTTGATGGTCTGCGCGCAAACTTCGAGGGCGAGTGCAGCGAGGTCGGTATGTATCTGGCTATGGCTCGCGTGGCAGAGCGTGAGGGCTACCCCGAGATCGCCGAGGCCTACAAGCGCTATGCTTACGAAGAGGCTGACCATGCATCCCGCTTTGCAGAGCTGCTGGGCGAGGTCGTGACCGACAGCACCAAGAAGAACCTGATGATGCGTGCCGAGGCCGAGTGCGGTGCCTGCGCCGGTAAGATGGATCTGGCAAAGAAGGCTAAGGCGCTGAATCTGGATGCCATCCACGATACCGTCCACGAGATGGCAAAGGATGAAGCCCGTCACGGCCGCGGCTTCGAGGGCCTGCTGAAGCGCTACTTCAACACCGAAGTCTGATAAGGGTTCCCCGGTTATCTATTCTGCCCGCTGTAAGGACAATCTGCCTTGCAGCGGGCTTTTTGCGTTCTAATTGCGGCAACGGCTTTTGGGGAAAAATGGAGCACCGGAGCGTCCGCAGACGCTCCGGTGCTCTAAAATAAAAAAGAATCTTTCCTCTGAAGATGCGCAAAGCGAATGCGGCGCGCATTCAAATCGTCCCGCTACAAAAGAGGCAGCTGCGCAGATTTTTGCGCAGCTGCCTCTTGCATTTTGTGGTGGCTGATACCCTTTACTGGATGCTGGTAACAGGGTAATCCTGTGCCTCCACGGCTTTCTTCAGCACTTCATCATCCACCTCTGCGTTCAGGGTAACGATGGCAGTACCGGCTTCATGGCTGACAACAGCCTCGTCCACCTGCGGCAGAGCCTCCAGCGCCTTCTTGACGCGGGCTTCACAGTGGGGGCACATCATGCCTTCTACGGTCAGGGTCTTTTTCATAGCGGTCTCCTCCTTTTGAGTTGTATCTTCCTCCGCTGCGGGCTGCACAAGGGCAGCGGGCAGGGCAGGGACGTGTTTGGGCGGGTGGTCACGCTTTGCGCTGTGCAGGTCAAACAGGTTCAGTCGCAAGGCGTTACTCACCACGCAGAAACTGGAAAGGCTCATGGCAGCTGCGCCGAACATGGGGTTCAGCGTCAGCCCCAAGGGGATGAACACACCGGCTGCCAGCGGAATGCCGATGATGTTATAGATAAACGCCCAGAACAGGTTTTCGTGGATGTTGCGCAGGGAAGCGCGGCTCAGCCGGATGGCGGCGGGCACGTCCGAGAGCTTGGAGTTCATCAGTACTACGTCCGCGGCGTCAATGGCTACGTCTGTGCCTGCGCCAATGGCAATGCCGGTGTCAGCGCGGGTCAGGGCAGGGGCGTCGTTGATACCGTCACCCACCATAGCTACCTTGCCGTACTTTTGCAGCTGCCGGATGACGGCCTCCTTGCCCTCGGGCAGCACCCCGGCAATCACCTCGTCCACCCCGGCCTGTCGGCCAATGGCCTCGGCGGTGCGCTGGTTGTCGCCGGTCAGCATCACCACGCGGATGCCCATATTCCGCAGCTCCCGGATGGCCTGCGGGCTATCCTCCTTGATGGTATCAGCTACCGCGATAACGCCCAGCAGACGACCTGCGCCGCCAAAGAACAGGGGCGTCTTACCCTGCGCAGCCAGTGCGGCAGACTGCGTTTGCAGCACAGCGGGGATAGCGACCTTTGTGCTAATAAATGCAGCGCTGCCGCCAAAGATCTCCTTGCCCTCCAGCTTGGCGGTAAGGCCGTTGCCCGGCAGGGCGGTAAAATCGGTAACAGAGGGCAGCTCCAGCTGCTTTTCCTCCGCATAGGCCAGCACTGCCCGCGCCAGCGGGTGCTCGCTGCGGCCCTCCAGCGCAGCTGCCAGCGTGAGCAGTTCGGTCTCGGTCACGCCTTCAACGGGCAGAAGGTCGGTGACGGTAGGCTCGCCGCAGGTGATGGTGCCGGTCTTGTCCAGCGCCACGATGCGGGTACGCCCGGCCTCCTCTAGCGCCGCAGCGGTCTTGAACAGGATGCCGTTTTTTGCGCCCAGGCCGTTGCCTACCATAATAGCCACTGGCGTTGCCAGACCCAGCGCACAGGGGCAGCTGATGACCAGCACCGAGATGCCCCGCGCCAGTGCGTAGCCGACGTCCCGCCCCAGCAGCAGCCAAACAAGGGTGGTGACCACTGCAATGCTGATGACCGCAGGCACGAAAAAGCCGGATACGGTATCTGCGATCTTTGCAATGGGTGCCTTGGTAGCAGCGGCATCGCTGACCATGCGGATGATCTGCGCCAGCGTGGTGTCCTCGCCCACGCGGGTAGCACGGCACTGCAGATAGCCGGACTGATTGGTGGTGGCGGCGCTTACCTTATCGCCCACGGCCTTGTCTACCGGGATGCTCTCGCCGGTCAGCGCGCTCTCGTTCACGGCACTGCTGCCCTCCAGCACAATGCCGTCCACCGGGATGTTCTCGCCCGGGCGCACCACAAAGATATCCTCCTTCTGTACCTGCTCAATGGGTACGGTCACCTCGGTGCCGTCCCGCAGCAGGGCAGCGGTCTTGGGGGCAAGCTTCATCAGGCTCTTGAGCGCATCGGTGGTCTTGCCCTTGGAGCGCGCCTCCAGCATCTTGCCCACGGTGATAAGGGTCAAAATCATGGCGGCAGACTCAAAATAGAACTCCATCATGTAGTGCATGACAAGTTCTTCGTTGCCGTGCAGCTGCGCATCGGTCATGGCAAACAGGGCGTAGGTGCTCCACACAAAGCTTGCCATCGAGCCCATAGCCACCAGCGTATCCATGTTGGGGGAGCGGTGTACCAGCCCTTTGAAGCCATTGATGAAAAATTTCTGGTTGATCACCATCACGATGCCTGCCAGCAGCAGCTGTACCAGCCCCATGGCAATGTGGTTGCCGTCGAACCAGCGGGGCAGCGGCCAGCCCCACATCATGTGCCCCATGGAAAAGTACATCAGTACCAGCAAAAAGCCCAGCGAGGCGATAAGCCGCCGTTTCAGCTTGGGTGTTTCGTGGTCGGCAAGCGCATCCAGCTCTGCGCTGGTGCTGGCCGCTGCGGCGGCTTTTTTGGGGCTTGCACCGTAACCGGCCTGCTCCACGGCGTGGATAATGGCGGCATCCTCAGCGGTGCCTTCTACGCCCATGGAGTTGGTCAGCAGGCTTACCGAACAGCCGGTGACGCCCGGCACGCTCTTTACGGCCTTTTCTACCCGGGCAGAGCAGGCCGCGCAGCTCATGCCGGTAACGTTGAATTGTTCCATTGTTGTTTCTCCTTGTGGTCAGTCTGCCCGGCGGGCGGTCATTTCATCAGCTTGGGCAGCAGCCGGAGCAGTTCCTCCAGCTTTTCGTCACTGCCGGCACGCAGGTCATCCGCCACGCAGCTGCCGATGTGCTGTGCCAGCAATTCCCGGGAAAAGCTGTTCAGCGCCGCATTGGCTGCGGCCACCTGTACCAGAATGTCCACACAGTAGGCGTCCTTTTCCAACATCCCGCGGATGCCGCGCACCTGTCCTTCAATACGGTTCAGCCGGTTGAGCAGGGCTTTGTATTCCTCCGGGCTGCGCTCTTTGTGGCGGCAACAGCAGGGGACAGCAGTATCTGCCGCAGCGTCCGCTTCCGGCGTATCAACGCAGCAGCAACAGTGCTTTTTGGTCTCTTCCATATCGGAATCGCTCCTTTCATAAACCCCCATGGGGTATATTTTCTTACAACAGCAGTATAGCACATAATATCCGACAATTCAAGTAGGAAATGAAATATAAATAGTACTGCAAACAAAAAATGGTTCAGAAACGCCGCAGGCGTTTCTGGACCATAAATTAAAAGATGAAATTTCGCTGAACATGGCCAGAGCGCACGCGGAGGTCATTCAAAACCGCTGCATAGAAGAAAACGAGGGAAGCCCGCAGGCTTTCCCTCGCTGTAAGCTCTTACTTTACTTCCAGAATGCGCGGTGCAAACAGGCTCCACATCTTGCCCCACCAGTACCAGTCGTGGGACACGTCACCGCCCCAGATCTCCAGATGTGCGGGCATGCCCTGATCCTTCAGCAGATCAGCCAGTGCCTGCGTGTCGTCCAGTGCATCGCCCTCGTAGGCACCCTGACCGGCACAGAGGATCAGGCTGTTCTCCTCAGCCTTGGCCAGCGCAGGCTTGTTGGCAATGCCGTTCTCCTGCAAATAGGCAAGGGGAGCGCAGCGCAGCACCATGTCATCGCTGTCGGTGCCCCAGAAGCGGGTCAGGTCGTAGATACCGCCCATACCCACAGCACCGGCAAACAAGGTGGGACGGCGCAGACGGCAGTGGACGGCGTGGTAAGCGCCCAAGTCTACACCGGCAGTCCAGATCCGGGTGCCCTTTTTGGCGTTGTTCAGGGTCAGAATACGGGGAGCAAGCTCAGCGGTCAGGTAGACGAAATACTTCTCCTGCAGCTCGGCGCGGCGGCGCTGGGGCAGATCACCGTTCAAAAGGCCCTCGCCGTCCATGGCATCTGCGCAGAACAGCTGCACCTTGCCCTCGTTCAGCAGCTGGGCAATGGCATCGGGCATCCCGTTGTTCTCCCAGTCATAAAAACGGCCGCCGCGGGCGGGCAGTGCCAGCACCGGCACACCGGCATGGCCGTACACCTTAAACTCCATCTCACGGCCCAGAACCGTGCTCCACTCTTTGTAATAGGTACCCTGGATCATAAATCAAGCACTCCTTATTTTATCATTCACCGGCCCGGGCACAGTCGCTGTGCACCGGTGCCGGATTTGGAAGCTATAATCAGACAAACTGGTTGCGCTGCGGGTCGTAATCGTAGCCCACAGCGTGCAGCTTTGCGCACAGACCGGCCTTGTCGGCCTCCAGATCTTCGCACAGCGCATCGAGATCTTTATACTGATCCCGCAGTTTCAGGTTCACCACGCTCAGCAGCATGATGGGATCAACAGGCAAAGACATTTTATTTCTCTCCTTGCGGCAAATAAAAAAGCCGGCCACTCGACAAAGTGACCGGCCACATACACCAAATTAGACAGCGCGGGTAACTTTGCCAGCGCGCAGGCAACGGGAGCATGCGTAGACATACTTGGGAGAGCCCTCCACGACCGCCTTGACACGACGGACATTCGGCTTCCAGGTACGGTTGGAACGGCGATGAGAGTGAGAGACCTTGATACCAAAGGTAACACCCTTGCCGCAGCATTCACACTTAGCCATGGTAATTGCACCTCCTACAGTGAAGTATGGAATCAAAATAATCAGCTTGACTATTTTACCAGAGTTACAAAGAAAAAGCAAGCCTTTTTTAAAATTTCTTGCAGCTTTTTGCATTCCCGGTGCTGTGGGGCTTGTGCAGGACACAAAAAAATAGTATTATAAAGAATGAAATTCGTTTTGACAGGAGATTTACATGACCACACAGGCAACCTATTATATCATCCGCGCACTGGTGGCGCTGGTGGCCATTCCGTTCCACGAGGCTGGCCATGCGCTGGCAGCATGGCTGCTGGGCGATGCCACCGCCAAACGCGAGGGGCGTCTTTCGCTGAATCCCTTTGCACACTTTGACCTGCTGGGCACCCTGTGCATGGTGTTTGCAGGCGTGGGCTGGGCAAAGCCTGTGTCCACCAACCCCCGCAACTTCAAAAACCCTAAGTGGGGCATGGCGCTTACGGCACTGGCAGGCCCTGTGGCAAACCTTGTGCTGGCTTACCTTGGCATGGTGGCATGGAAGGTAATGTACTACTGGGCGCCGGTCAATAACGCTACCATTTACATTGCCATGTTCCTGCGCTATCTGGTGCTGATGAACGTCAGCCTTGCGGTGTTCAACCTGATTCCGGTGCCGCCGCTGGACGGCAGCCGCATTCTGCTGGTGGTGCTGCCGCAGCGCATCTACTTTGGCCTGATGCGGTACGAAAAATATATCATGATCGTCATGCTGGCAGCGGTGTGGGGCGGCTTTCTGGATACGCCGCTCTACTACCTGAACAACGTAGTGTGGTCGCTTTTGGGCGCAGGCACCGGGTATATTGATAAGATCGCCTACGCCGTTTATGCCAGCAGCCTTGGGGCGGTGATCTGAGTGGCAGAGGAATTGACCTTCCATCTGGAAGATTTTGACGGCCCGCTGGAATTATTGCTGGCTCTGGTGGCCAAACATAAAATGGACTTGCATAATATCCCCATCCTGCAGCTGATCGACCAGTACACCCGCACCGTGGAGCAGGCTGACCCTGACCCCGAGACCGCCAGCGCCTTCATTGAGATGGCGGCGCATCTGGTGGAAATGAAAAGCTTTCTGCTGCTGCCCCGCAGCGAAGAGGGCGAGCGCATGAAGCAGGAACTCACCGGTCAGCTCATCGAGTACGACCAGTGCCGCCGCATGGCGGCTCTGCTGCGCGCAAAAGGAGAGGCTGCCCCGGTATTCGTGCGCCGCCCCATGGAAGTGGAGCGGGATAACACCTACGCATTGCACCATGCCCCGCAGATTTTGGCGGACTACTGGCAGGCGTTGGCAGGCCGCACCAAGACCCGCCGTGTGCCCACCCAGCAGCAGTTTGAGCCGCTGGTCACCGCGCCCATGGTATCGGTCACCAGCCGGGTGGTGTACATCCTGCGCCGGATGCTGGGCGGCACCGTGGCAAAAATGGAGCAATTGTTTTCCCGCAGCCAGAGCCGCAGCACCAACGTAGCTACCTTTCTGGCGCTGCTGGAACTGGTGCGCGGCGGACGCATCGCGCTGGACGACCGGGGAACGCTGACCATGCGCCGCACCCGCCCGGAACGCAATAAGGAGAACCCATGAACCAGAAACAAACCCTTGCCGCCGTGGAGGCTATGCTTTTTGCCTGCGGCGACCCCATAGGTGCCGATAAGCTGGCACAGGCGGTGCAGCTGCCCCAGTCCAGCGTGGATGCCGCACTGGAGACCCTGCACACCCGCTATCAGCGGGAAGACAGCGGCCTGTGCCTGCTGCATCTGAATACCCGGTGGCAGCTGGCTACCAAGACCCAGTGGGCAGACTGTGTGCGCCGCGTGCTGGACAGCCGCCGCGCCGTACCGCTTGGCCCTGCGGCTATGGAGACCCTGACCGTCATCGCCTACAACCAGCCGGTGTCCCGCGCCTTTATTGAGCAGGTGCGCGGCGTGGATTCCTCCTCCAGCGTGTCCGGTCTGCTGGAAAAGGGGCTCATCGAGGAAGCCGGACGTCTGGATCTGCCGGGTCGCCCGGTCAGCTTCCGCACCACCGATACCTTTTTGCGTGTGTTCGGCCTGTCCAGTCTGGCAGACCTGCCGCCGGTGCACAGCGATGCACCGGCAGATGATCCGACCGAAAGTGAGGGCTGATCCATGGTCATGGTTCTTTCCGCAGTGGGCGCTTGTCTACTGTTCGTCCTCAAGGCGGTGGGCATCCTGCTGCTGATTTTGTTGGTGCTTGCAGCGCTGTTGCTGCTGTGCCCCTTCTGCGCGGATGTCTGCTGGGAAAATGATACCCTTACCGTAAAAGCCGGGGCACTGGGCATTACCTTTCCGGTGTTCCAATACCCCAAGCCGGAACCTCCCGCCCAACCGGAGGAGCCCAAGGGCTTTACCGGCAGACTGAAAGCAAAATTCCGTGCATGGCGTGCAGAGCGTAAGCGCAAAAAAGCTGAAAAAAAGGCTGCGCAGCCCGCAAAGCCTAAAGCCGAAAAGCCGCCCCGCCAAAAGGCAAAGATCACGCTGGATGTGATCTGCACCATGCTGCGGGGCGTGGGTACGCTGCTGCGGGCAGTGTTTGGCGCGCTCCGCTTTACAAGGATTTCGGTCTGCCTTGGTGTGCGCGGGGACGACCCCGCCGCAGCTGCCCGCAGCTACGGCAAGCTGCAAGCGTGGCTGTACCCGACCCTTGGCGTGCTGGACCATTTCTTCTTTCTGGAATTTGACCAGCTGCGCGTTCTGCCGGACTTCGGCAGCGCCCAGCCTACTGTGCCGGACAAGGTGTCCTTCCGTGTCAGCGCACAGGCGCTGTTCATCGTTATCGCCGCTGTGCGGGTACTGTACGAGTTCTGGCGTAAAAAAGTATTGGACATCTTTATATAAAGTGTGGTACACTAAATCTATATCAGAATGCTTTCCGGCGGCCTGCTGCCTGCACGGATGAATAAAGGAGAGTTGTTTTATGGCAGAGCATCCTATTCAGGGCCTGATGAACGTTACGATGGAGAAAATTCACCAGATGGTGGACTCTAACACCATTATCGGCAAGCCCATCACCACCGAGGATGGCATCACCATCCTGCCGGTGTCCAAGGTGAGCTTCGGCTTCGCTTCCGGCGGTACCGATTTTAACGGCAAGAACGCTGCCAACAAGGATCTGTTTGGCGGCGGCTCCGGTGCTGGTGTCAACATTCAGCCGGTGGCATTTCTGGTCATCAAGGATGGCTACGTGCGCACCATCCAGCTGTCGGATAGCTCCAACAGCATCGACCGTGCCCTGACTATGCTGCCTGAGCTGGTGGAAAAGCTTACCACTCTGGTCAAAAAGGACGCCAAGGCACCCGCAGAGGAGCCCAAGGCAGAGTAACCCTTTACACAAATCAAGCCGCAGCCGCAGGCCTTTTGGTCTGCGGTTTATATAGCCGCGCACTGTGCCCCGCAAAAACAGGGGAGCGGTGCGCGTTTTGAGCGCCGTGAGGCGCACAAGGAGTAATATTATGGCAGAAGAACGTATTCAGAAGATCATGGCCGAGCAGGGTTTGTGCTCCCGCCGCGCCGCCGAGCAGATCATTGCCGAGGGCCGCGTCAAGGTGAACGGCCACCCGGTCAAGGTGGGCGACAAAATGGACCCCAACCGTGACGTGCTCCATGTGGATGACGAGCGCATCTACATCCAAAAGAATCAGCAGTTGTATTATCTGGCGCTGTACAAGCCCCGTGGCTATGTGACCACCGCCAGCGATGAGTTAGGCCGCAAGACCGTGATGGACTTGGTCAGCGACATCCCCGCCCGCCTGTACCCGGTGGGGCGTCTGGATAAGGACAGCGAGGGTCTGCTGCTGATGACCAACGACGGTGCCTTTGCACAGGCCGTCACCCATCCGTCCGGCGGTATCTCCAAGCTGTACCGCGTTACCGTGCAGCCCCGCGCCGACGAGGCTACCATCCTCAAGCTGAGCAGCGGCGTCGTGCTGGACGATGGCACCAAGACCATGCCCTGTGCCATCAATGTGGTAACTGACGAGCCCGGCCGCACCGTGATGGAAATGACCCTGAAAGAGGGCAAGAACCGCGAGATTCGCCGGATGTGCGAGAGTGTGGGTCTTGAGGTGGTGCGCCTGAAGCGCAACGCCGAGGGTGTGGTCAAGCTGGGAATGCTCAAGCCCGGTACCTACCGCGAGCTGACTAAGGCTGAGGTGAACGGTCTGCGTGCCGCAGCGGTCAAGGGTCGTGCACAGACCCGTTCTGCTGCGCAGCAGTCCAAGGCTGCCAAGCGCCGTCCTCGCGGCCCCGTGGGCAAAAACACACCCCGTAAGCAGAAGTAAGGAGTTATCGGATCATGGAACGAGAAACTCTGAAATCCCGTCTGGGCTTTATTCTGCTTTCTGCAGGCTGTGCCATCGGCATCGGCAACGTGTGGAAGTTTCCGTATATTGCAGGTCAGGGCGGCGGCGGTGCTTTTGTACTGTTCTACCTGATTTTTCTAGTCATTCTGGGTCTGCCTATCATGACCATGGAATTCGCCGTGGGACGCGCCTCCCGCAAAAGCCCGGTGCGGGCGTATCAGGCACTGGAAAAGCCGGGGCAGAAGTGGCACATCCACGGCTACTTCACCCTCATCGGCTGCTATCTGCTGATGATGTTCTACACCACCGTGGCGGGCTGGATGCTGCACTATTTCTACATGACCGCCGTCGGCAAACTGGCGGGGCTCAACGCCGAGCAGGTGGCCGGTAAGTTTACCGAAATGCTGGCCAGCCCCGCTACTATGACCTTCTGGATGGTATTTGTGGTGGTAGTGAGCATTCTGGTGTGCGCCAAGGGTCTGCAAAGCGGTCTGGAGCGCGTGACTAAGGGCATGATGATCGCCCTGCTCCTCATTATGGTGGTGCTTGCCGTCAACAGCCTGTTCATGCCCGGGGCAAAGGAAGGCCTTTCCTTCTTCCTTGTGCCGGACTTTGCCCGGATGCAGGAGGTGGGCGTGGTCAACACACTGGTCTCCGCTATGAATCAGGCCTTCTTCACCCTGAGCCTTGGCATCGGCGCCATGTCCATCTTCGGCAGCTATATCGGCAAGGAACATTCCCTGCTGGGCGAATCTGTCCGCATTGTGGTGCTGGATACCTTTGTAGCCATTACCGCCGGTCTGATCATCTTCCCGGCTTGTTTTACCTACCATGTAGACCAGACCAGCGGCCCCAGCCTGATCTTTATCACCCTGCCCAACATCTTTGCCAATATGTCCATGGGGCGGCTGTGGGGCAGCCTGTTCTTTTTGTTCATGGCCTTTGCAGCCATGTCCACCGTGCTGGCAGTATTCGAGAACATCATCTGCTGCGGCATGGAACTGACCGGTTGCAGCCGCAAAAAGTCCAGTCTGGTGAACCTTGTGCTCATCATCCTGCTGTCCATGCCCTGTGTGCTGGGCTATAACCTGTGGGCATGGGACGGCTTTGCGGTATTCGGCGGTGCTGTGCTGGATGTAGAGGATTTTCTGGTCAGCAACCTCTTCCTGCCGCTGGGCAGCCTGGTATATCTGCTGTTCTGCGTTACCCGCTACGGCTGGGGCTGGCAGAACTACAAAAAAGAGGTCAACACCGGCAAGGGTCTCAAGGTGCAGGACTGGATGCGCGGCTACCTGACTTATGTGCTGCCGCTCATCGTGGTGTTCATCTTTGCATTTGGTCTCTACGACAAATTCCTTGCATAAGTGATCCCAGCGTCTGCTCCGTCTTTGATTGACGAACAGGCGGAACAAGTGTAATATAAAAGCATATAGGGTGCTTCTCCCGGCGGGGAACACTGCTATATGCTTTTTTGTATTCAAAAAGGAGGAAACACACCCATGCACATTCTGGTCTGTGACGATGATGCGGCCTTCGCTGCGCGGATGGACGAGTACATCTCGGAATGGTTCCGCGCCCGGGAGATTCAGGTGCAGAGCACCGTCTGCACCAGCGGTGAGCAGCTGCTGGCTACCCCGGAGCTGGAACGCTACCAGCTGGCGTTTCTGGATGTAGACCTGAAAACCACCGACGGCATTGCACTGGGACGCAAGCTGCGGCAGGTCGCCCCGGATATCGTGCTGGTGTACATTTCGGCTTATCTGGAATTTGCCCCGCAGGGCTACACGGTCAACGCTTACCGCTACCTACTCAAGCGGGATATTGCCGCCCAGCTGCCCAGCTGTCTGGAGGATATTTTTTCCGGCATGTCCGACCTCCGAAAAACGCTGGAGGTGCACCACAACCGTACCACCAGTGAGATCCCGCTGGATCAGATCTATTATCTGGAAAGCGATCTGCGGCAGATCAACGTCTACGGCGATATCCCGCACCAGCCCATCTGCACCTTTTACGGCAAGATCGCTGATCTGCCCGCCATGCTGTACGAAAACGGCTTTTTGCAGGTAGGGCGCAGCGATGTGGTCAATCTGCAATATGTGCGCTCCATCCGCAACTATAAGGTGGAGCTGCGCAGCGGGGTAGAACTGAGCGTCAGCCGACAGTACTATACAGCCATCCGCAGCGCATGGCTGGAATGGAAGGGGCAGTTCGGCGATGAATGAAGAATTCTGGCGCTGGTATATGTACGGCCACTGGATCTGCCTTGCCCAGTGGCTCGGCTTTATCATGGTGGAATATGCTTACCTTGGCAAGGGCAGGGTAAAGCACCCTCTGGTGTGGTCCGGTGTTATAACCATGCTCACGATGACCCTCTCGGTCGTGTACAACTTTGGCTTTTTTACGCCGAGGGCAGTGGCTCTCACGATCCTTTTTCTGTTCATCACCGTCATGCTATTTGGCGGCACACCGGGTCAGAAGTTTACCGCCTGCCTGATCAACGGTACCATGTGCCTGTTGGTCGAAAACAGTATGAGGTATGTCATATCATGGATCCTGAAGTGTGAACTGCAGCAGGTCATCCAACGCGCAGACTGTCTGATCATCATAGCGGTGGCAAATATGGTGGTGGGCGCAGCTGTGGCCTTTTTGGTAGGCAAGTGGCGCAGGCGCAATGCACTGGAGCCTTTGCAGGCGCTGACCATGAGCTTTTTTCCGGGCGTGGTCGTGGTGCTGAACATCCTGCTCATGCTCACAGATAACAACAAAAGGGCCACCATGGCCACAATGGGGATGACAGTGGGGCTTACGGTGGCTGTCATGGTGCATCTGTGCATCGTGGCAATGTTCAATGATCAGGTCATGCAGCGTCGCAGCCTGCATTTTCAGGCCGAACTGGAGCAGCAGCGGGCTTCGGCTCTGCTGGATTCCTACACTGCCCAGCGCCGTCTGACCCATGAGTTCACCAACCACATCAGTGCGTTGCGTGCCTTGCTGGCACAGGGAGATGTGGGCGGTGCGCAGGACTATATTGCCGGTGTGGATAAGGCTGTGGCGGCCAGCACTACCATTATGGATACCCACAACCCGCTGTTGGACTCCATCCTGACTCGCAAGTACGAGGAGGCCACCCGGCAGGGCGTAAGCGTGTATTTTGACCTTTGCGACCTGCGGGATTTCCCGCTGAGCGGGGTGGATATGGTCACCGTGCTGGCAAATCTGCTGGATAACGCCATCTGTGCCGCAGCGCAGGCATACCCACCGGAGGTCTACGTGCGGGTGCGCAAAACGGAGGTGGAATATCTTCTCTCGGTGCGCAATCGGGTGCAACGAGATGTGGAGCTGCCGCCGGATGGGCAGCTGCCCCGCACCACCCGCAAGGAGCCCGGCCACGGCATGGGGCTTTCCAACGTGCGGGACGTTTTGCTGCGCCACGGTGCGGAGTATACCCTGAGCTGCCGGGACAATTGGTTCCGCTTTACCTGTGCGGTGCCCACCGGCAATTCATGACATCTGCACCGTCAGAATATGACAATTTTTGTGCAACAGAAGCGTAACTCTGCTATACTGTGGTCAGTAAAGGAAGCCTTCCGTGCGGACATGGTCACGTTGCGGTGGGAGGGGGGGAATACCCTTCTTTTTAAAAGCTTTGTTGCTGGATGGAAAAACAGCCTGCGGTGCGTGTAAGCAGGCTGCCTACCTTTGCTTTTTTGGGCTGTGCAGGAATGCACAGTACCTTGCTGACGGGGCTTTCTGCGGCGGACCTTTTGGGGGGTGCAGTCGATAAAGTTTCTCGATGTGTCGCAATTCCGGCGCTGCCTGCTGTACGGGAATGGCATAGGCAAGCCGGGGTATCGTGCGCTGCAAAGAGTCCCGTCAGTTTTCTTTTGCACCAAAAAGGACTGCTGTACATGGGTTTTGCCCAGTATAGCAGTCCTTTTTATCTATTAAATCATCGTATCTGCCAGTCAGCAGAAAGCCGACCCGCCGCGCGACTGTTTCGGTAGAAAACCAGCGCGGCAGCTGCGGTTTCCCTCTGCGTCCCTCCCATGAAAAAGCAGCTCAGCCAAGCCCGCAGGCTTGGCTGAGCTGCAAAACTAAAATGCAATTCCTTAAACTATGCGCAGAGCGAAGCGGAGCGCATTTAAAATCGTAAAAAGCGCAGTTACTCCGGCTTTACCTGCAGCTCCTGCTCGCAGTAGATGCAGCGGTACTTGCCGTTGGAGCTCAGCTCAAAGATCTGGTCGCACTCCTCTTCAATGCTGGAGATGCAGCGGGGGTTCTTGCAGCGTACAATGTTCACCAGACGCTTGGGGGGCTTGGGCTGCTCCTTGCGGACAGCCTTGCCGTTTTCAATAATGGTCACGCTGATGTTCGGGTCCAGATAAGCCAGCACATCCAGGTTCAGCCAGGAGGCATCGCCCTCTACCTTGATGATGTCCTTGCGGCCGCTGGCCGTCTTTTTGCTGCGGGCGTTCTGGATCAGCGCCACGCTGGCAGTGCGGTTGCCCGCAATGCCCAGCAGATCCATCAGACCAACGGCAGTACCTGCCTTGATGTGGTCGATGACAATACCGTTCTGAATCTCGTCAATATTCAACATATCAGTTCTCCTCCTTCGGTGCTTTGGGGTCTGCAAGCCCCAGCAGGGTCATGATCAGTGCCATGCGGACGTAAACGCCGTTCTGCACCTGTTCAAAATAAGCGGCGCGCGGGTCGTCGTCCACGTCCAGCGCGATCTCGTTCACACGGGGCAGGGGGTGCAGCACCGCCATGGTGGGCTTGGCCTGCGCCATCTTTTCGCGGGTCAGCACATAGCTGTTCTTCAGGCGGATATAGTCCTCCTCGTTGAAGAAGCGCTCCTTCTGCACGCGGGTCATGTACAGGATGTCCAGTTCCGGCATGGATTCCTCCAGACTGCGGGTCTCCTTGTAGGGGATGCCGTTGGCCTCCAGCACGTCGTTGATGATATAATCCGGCACCCGCAGCTCCTCCGGGCTGATCAGCACAAAGCGGATGTTCTTGCAGCGTGCCATGGTCTTGAGCAGGGAGTGGACGGTGCGGCCGAACTTCAAATCACCGCACAGGCCAATGGTCAGATCATCCAGTCTGCCCATGCGGCGGCGAATGGTCATCAGGTCGGTCAGGGTCTGGGTAGGGTGCTGGTGACCGCCGTCACCGGCGTTGATCACCGGAATGCGGGAGTAGCGGGAAGCACGCAGCGGTGCACCCTCTTTTGGGTGGCGCATGGCAACGATATCGGCATAGCAGGAAACCACCCGGATGGTGTCGGCCACGCTCTCGCCCTTGGTGGCGCTGGACACGTTCTCGCTGGGGAAGCCCAGTACATGGCCGCCCAAGTTCAGCATAGCCGCCTCAAAGGACAGGCGGGTGCGGGTGGAGGGCTCGTAGAACAAGGTGGCCAGCTTTTTGTGGTTGGCAACCTCCTGATAGGCAGCAGGGTCGGCGCAGATACGGTCGGCAAGATCAAGCAGCTGTGTGATCTCCTGCTGGGTAAGATCCAAAGGATCGATCAGATGACGCATGGACAGTATACCTCCGTTTAAAGTAGTTTGCGTAAAATGGAAAAATCAAAAAAGTTTGTGTAGTAGCTCAGCGAGCGCATCACCGGCCTGCACAAACGATTGAAACACACTTCGTCCAGCAGCAGCATGGCCTCACCCGGGGCAAGACGCATGGCTGCGCGGATGGCCTCGTCGCCGCAGCTGGCCTTCAGGTGCGCCACATTGGAGGAGATCTGCTGGTGGCACTCCTGCTCCAGGATCTCAAAGATGTCGCCGGTCAGGTCGATGCGGGTGTAGTCCCGGTTGCCGAACAGGCTGCGGGGCAGGTAGTCGATGGAGTAGATCACCGGGGTGGTATCGGCAAGGATACGCTTTTTGATGCAGATCACCTCATCGCCGACCTCCAGCGCCAGCGCGTGGGCCATCTCCTCGCCTGCACGAAGAAGCATCACCTGAATGCCGTCTGCATGGGGGTAGCTGCCAAAGCTGCGGATCAGCGGGTAGTACTCCAGCTTCTGGTCCAAGCGGCTGCGCAGCCCCAGCACAGCACGGTTCACTACCGTGCCAATACCGCGCACCCGTTCCACATAACCGGCGCGCTCCATCTCGCTCAGCGCGTCACGGATCACGGTGCGGCTTACCCCCAACTCGGTGGCAAGGTCTACCTCGGCGGGCAGGCGGTCGGCTTGGGCATAGCGCCCGTTGGTCAGCTCCTCCAGCAGGCTTGCAACAACGCGGTCACTGATCACAGCGCCGCCCAAGCGGCTGGACGATGCCAGTGCGGGATCTTTCATGGATGGTTCCTCCGTTTCCGGGCGGCAGCGCCGCCCCGAACTTCATACGAACGGGCCGGGAGGATTCCTCCACAGCCCCTTCTCTCTTATTATAGCATAATTTGACATTTAGAAAAGCGTCATTTATACTGGAATCTGCTGAAAAGTACGATTTTATTTTGGAGGGCATAGTACAGATGGACTATTTTCTGCAAAAAGTATGCGGCAAGCCCGCCCGGCAGGCTGTCACCCTACGGCGCTGCACCCCTGCCGAGGCACCGGCGGTGTTCGCGCTGCAAAACGAAGTGCGCGCCGCCATGCCGCACCCGGAGCAGTTCGTGCCGGATACGCTGGAAAACATTACCGGTTATCTGCGCACCGGGGTGTGTATCGGTGCGTGGCAGCAGGGGCGGCTGGGGGCCTACCTCATCCTGCGCCTGTGCGGGCAGAGCAGTGAGAACTACGCTGCTTTTCTGGGCGTGCCGCAAAGTCAGTGGCAACACTGGGCCAACGCAGACAGCGCAGTAGTGCACCCGGACTGGCGGGGCAACGGCTTGCAGCGCGCCATGCTGGAAGCGGCTCTGCCGCTGCTGCCGCCGCAGATCGCCCATCTGGGGGCTACCGTCAGCCCGGACAACAGTTACAGCCTGCACAACGCACAGGCTTCCGGCTTTGTCATCCGCTGCCGCCGGGAGATGTACGGCGGCTACGACCGCTATCTGCTGGAAAAGCAGCTGTAACTCTATGCAGTTTTGGTGTACAACTATTTCGAAATGTGTTATACTATACGGTATGAATAACAGCGAAGGAAACAGGTGAAACCATGGCAGCATCTCTCGGGCAGGAATTCTGCACCCTGCGTGATACTTACATTGAAAAGCAATTCGGCCGCCTGAACGATATGCAGCGGCAGGCTGTGTTTACCACGGACGGCCCGCTGCTCATCCTTGCCGGTGCCGGCAGCGGCAAGACCACCGTGCTGGTCAACCGCATCGCCAACCTCATCCGGTTCGGCTCGGCGCATGGCTCCAAGGAAACGCCCCGCCCGGTGACCGAGGAGGACGTCAAGGCCCTGCGCACCGCCATTATGACCGGTACAGACACCCCCAGCTGGCTGGACGGGATGCTGCGCCGCAACGCGGTGCGCAGCTGGAACGTGATGGCCATTACCTTTACCAACAAGGCAGCAGGGGAGCTGAAAGAGCGTCTGCGCCGGATGCTGGGCGGCGAGGAAGGGGACGAAGTGTTCGCCTCCACCTTCCACTCGGCCTGTGTGCGCATTCTGCGCCGCTGGGCCGAAGAGATCGGCTACCCCCGCAGCTTTACCATCTATGATACAGACGATGCCCAGCGTGTAATGAAAACCGTATATAAAGAGCTGAGCATCGATGATAAATTCCTGCCCATCAAGGCCGCCATCAACCAGATGAGCCGCTGGAAGGATCAGCTGGTCAGCCCGGAGCAGGCACTTGCAGACCACGCCAGAGACGTGAAGAGCACCCAGACCGCCCGCATCTACGCAGCTTACGAGAAAAAGCTGAAAGAGGCCGGTGCGTTCGATTTTGACGACTTGATCTACCAGACCGTGCAGCTGCTGGCTGAACACCCGGACGTGCGGGAGTTCTACCAGAACAAGTACCGCTACCTGCTGGTGGACGAGTATCAGGATACCAGCGTGGCGCAGTTCCGTCTGGTCAGCCTGCTCACCGGGCCGGAGCGCAACATCTGCGTGGTGGGCGATGACGACCAGAGCATCTACCGCTTCCGCGGCGCTACCATTGAGAACATTCTCAACTTTGAAAAACTCTATCCCGGCACCAAGACCATCCGACTGGAGCAGAACTACCGCTCCACCTCCAATATCCTCAACGCAGCCAACTGCGTCATCCAGCACAACACCGAGCGCAAGGGCAAGACCCTGTGGACGGACAACGGCGAGGGCGATAAGGTACAGGTGTATACCGCCGAGAATGAGCAGGACGAAGCCAGCCATATCGCGGATATCATCGGCCAGCACCTGAAGGCGGGCGGCCATCTGGCAGACCACGCCATCCTCTACCGCATGAACGCCCAGTCGGCTCCCATCGAAAGCTACTTCACCCGCGCGGGCATCCCGCATAAGATCGTGGGCGGGCAGCGCTTCAACGACCGCAAGGAGGTCAAGGACATTCACTCCTATATGTCTATTGTAGCCAACCCCCGGGACGATGTGCGGCTGCGCCGCATCATCAACGAGCCCGCCCGCAAGATCGGTGCTACCACCGTGGATGTCATTGCAGACCTTGCCGGGCAGCAGGGGGTCAGTATGCTGGATATCATCAGTCATGCCGACCAGTACGCGAAACTTTCCCGCGCGGTGATGCCGCTGCTCAAGTTCTGGCAGATCTACCAGCGTTTGCAGGATTCTCTTGCCACCCGCACGCTGGACGAGTTTGCCTCCGACGTCATTGAACTGACCGGCTACAAGGCCATGCTGGAAGCAGACGCCGCCAAGAGGCACGAGGATGCCGCCGACCGTCTGCAGAACTTGGGTCAGCTGGTGAACAACGTCAAAAACTACTGTGACCAACACGGCGAGGAAGCCACGCTGGAGGGCTATCTGGAGGATATCGCCCTCATCAGCGATATCGACAGCTACAACGAAAGCAGCGATCAGGTGGTACTGATGACCATCCACTCTGCCAAGGGTCTGGAGTTCCCCTATGTGTTCCTCATCGGCATGGAGGAGGGCGTTTTCCCCAGCGAGATGAGCAAGTATTCCGAAGCAGATCTGGAGGAGGAGCGCCGTCTGGCTTACGTTGGCATCACCCGCGCCAAAAAGGAACTGTATATCTCCAACAGCGTCACCCGGATGCTGTATGGTCGCACCCAGCGCAACGAGCCCAGCCGCTTTCTGCGGGAGATCGAACCGGAGTATATCGAGGAGACCCGCAGCCCTGTACTGGAACAGCGTTCCCGCATGGGCGGCTGGGGCTCTGAGTACAGTGATACTGTGCCCGGTGGAGCATCCGGTTACTCCGGCCCCTCTGGTTACAGCCGCAGCAGCTACGGCGGCGGTTATGGCTCGGGTTACAGTTCGGGCAACCGCAGCGGCTATCTGAATCGGGAATACAACGCCGGTGAAGGCCGCGGCTTCGGCTCCTCTTACGGCGGAAGAAGTACATCTTCCACCGGCTTTGGCAACCACTATGGCAACAGCTCCACCCAGCCGACCACAAGAAGCGGCGGATTTGGCTCCGCATATTCCGGCGGAAATGCGACGAAAAACACTGTAAAGCAAACAGCCTTTACGGTAAATTCTGCCGTAAAACCGGCGGCTTCCGGTTCAAAGCACTATGAGCCGGGCGACATCGTGGAGCACAAGGTGTTTGGCCGCGGCACAGTGCTGAAGGTGAAGCCCGCTGCCGGGGATCAGATTGTAGAGATCAACTTTGAAAAAGTTGGCATCAAGAAAACGATGGCCAATTTTGCGCCCCTGACCAAGATTACGGAGGAAGAATGACCCTATGATGACTGTTCGTTTGATCGCCCACACCCCGGAACCGGAAAAGGTGGTGGCGGCTGCCGCAAAGCTTTGCTACTCCGACGCCCACATCACCGACCTTCTGGACGGGCTGGACGAGGAAAAAACTGCAAAATTCCTGACCATGCTCAGCGACCTTGGCCATGCCAGCCCCATCGAGCACGCCAGCTTTACCTTTGGCATCGAGGGGGTCAGCCGCACTCTGCTTGCCCAGATCACCCGGCACCGCATCGCGTCCTTCAGCGTGCAGAGCCAGCGCTATGTGCGTCTGGATGATTTCCGCTATGTGACGCCCCCGGAGATCGAGGCTATCCCGGAAGCAAAGGCGGCTTTCCTTGCCAGCATGGAGGAGGACGCCCAGCGTTATCTCGACCTTGCCCATAAGCTGGAGGAGGGGCACACCGCCCGCCTGATGGCCGAGGGAATGCCGGAAAAGCAGGCACGCGCCAAGGCTTCTAAACAGGCCAACGAGGACGCCCGCTTTGTGTTGCCCAACGCCTGCGAGACCAAAATGGTGGTCACCATGAATGCCCGCAGCCTGATGAACTTCTTCCAGCTGCGCTGCTGCAACCGCGCCCAGTGGGAGATCCGGGAACTGGCTGAAAAGATGTTCACGCTGGTGTACCCGGTGGCACCCCATATCTTTGCCAAGGCCGGCCCCGCCTGCCTGTGCGGACCCTGCCCGGAGGGCAAGATGTGCTGCGGCAAGACTGCCGAGGTGCGCGCAAAATATGCCGCCATTAAAGAAGGTGCCGCCGTATGAGCAAGGGCAAACTGATTGTGCTGGAAGGGCTGGACGGAAGCGGCAAGGCCACACAGGCAAAGCTGCTGGCAGAGCATCTCGCCGCGCAGGGTGTGCCGGTGCAAAAGATCACCTTCCCGGACTATGCCAGCGATTCCAGCGCACTGGTCAAGATGTATCTGGCCGGGCAGTTCGGCCAGCACCCGGACGATGTAAACGCCTATGCGGCTTCCAGCTTTTACGCGGTGGACCGCTATGCCAGCTATAAAACCAGCTGGGGCAGCTTTTATGAGCAGGGCGGTGTGATCATCGCTGATCGGTATACCACCTCCAACGCGGTGCACCAGTGCTCGAAGCTTCCGCAGGAGCAGTGGGAGGAATATCTGCACTGGCTGTTTGATTACGAGTTCCGTCTGCTGGGACTGCCCGCACCGGACAGGGTCATCTATTTGCAGGTAGACCCGGCGGTCAGCCAGCGGCTGATGACCCAGCGCTACCACGGCGACGAGAGCAAAAAGGACGTGCACGAAAAGGATACGGCTTATCTGGCGCGCAGCCGCGCTGCTGCCGAGTTCTGCGCCCGGCATCTTGGCTGGGATACCGTGCACTGCACCAGCGGGGACGCCATGCGCAGCATTGAAGATATCCAGCAAGAGGTACAGCAGCTTGCTCGGAAAACACTGGGCTGAACGATAAAATATGATAAGAGGGGGCATCCTGAACGATGTATCGTCTGATGCAGCCGTCCGATGAGGCGGCGGTGCTGGCTTTGTGGCAGAGCCAGCATCATGATACCGAAGATTTTGCAAAAATGGTACTGGAACGCTTTGCCGGTATGCAGAACATTTATGTGGCCGACGAAAACGACGCCATCGTGGCGGCTGCGCTGGCTGTGCCGGTCACCCTGCAGGGGCGCACGGGCAATTACCTGTGCCTGTGCGGCGAGGGCAGTCTGCTGCTGGCGGGTCTGCTGGATACCCTGTGCGCCCACCAAAAGCTGCGGGGCGCAGGCTTTACCGTGACAGTCCCGGCAGATGCAGCACAGGCCGCTCTGCTGCAGGATAAAGGCTTTGCAAAGGCTTTTGCCCTGCGTTGCCTGCCTCGTGAGGTGAGCCGCAACCTGTGGAGCCAGGCGGAATTTGACACGGTAACGGCCAAAAAGCTGTGCGAGCTGCGGGAACAGTTCTGGAAGGATACCGTGCAGCTGAGCCCGGAACGCATGGCGGTGGTGTTGCAGGAGCTGTACGCCCGGGGCGCTACCATCGTGTCCAACGAACATGGCTACGGCATCTACTTCCGCAAGGAGGATACCCTGTATTTTGTGGAGATGATGGCCGACAGCGACCGCGCCGCCGAGATCCTGATGGAAGCCGCCCGCGAGAAGGAAGTCATCGTGGAAAAGGCGGTCATCACGGTAGGCGCTGCCCAGCCGCTGTTTTTGGGCGAGGGCACCCGGCAGGAATACGGCATGATCCGATTTGACGCAGAGCCCTTTGACGTGAGCGAAAGCTATCTGCGTCTGATGCTGGAAAACTGAAAAAAGGAAGGTGCGTATGGCACACAACGATACACATGCAGCCCGCAAAAAGGGCGGTGCAGGCAAAATTCTACTGGTAGTGCTTCTGCTGCTTTTTCTGGCAGCGGGCGCAGCGGTGCTGTTTGCCCGCAGCGAGATCCACGGCAGCAGTAAGCCCGGCATTGCGGTCACCGTAAGCATCCAGCAGGGCAGCGGCGTGGCGGCTATTGCCAACAAACTCAAGGACGCAGGCGTCATCCGCTCTGCCTACCTGTTCCGCTGGTATGTGGGAGAAAAGGGCGCTGCCGCAAAGCTGCAGTACGGCGATTTTGAACTGACCACCGGCAGCTCCTACGATGCACTCATCAGCACGCTTTCCCAGTACGCCAAGGCAGAAACAGTGCGGGTGACTGTCCCGGAGGGCACCACGGCCATTGCCATCGCCCAAAAGATGGAATCCGCCGGTCTGTGCACCGCCGAGGAGTTTCTGAAGGAAGCCAACGAAGGCGATTTCAGTGCTTATACCTTCTGGCAGTACGTCCCGGAGGATAAAGACGCTCCGAACCGCTTTATGAAGTGCGAGGGCTATCTTTTCCCGGAGACCTACGAGTTTTTGAAGAACGATACGGTGCACAACTATGTGGCCACTTTCTACGCCCAGTTCGATGCACAGTTCACCGCCGAAATGTACGCAGCGCTCAAAAAGCAGGGAATGACCCTGCCGGAGCTTGTCACCCTTGCCTCCTTTGTGCAGGAGGAAGCGGGCAATAGTCAGGACTCCAACGTGGCGCAGGTGTTTCGCAACCGTCTGGCGGAGGGCTCGCCCTATCCCCGGCTGCAAAGCAACACCTCCAGCCATATCCAGAGCGACGCCGACAACAACTATCTCTGGAACTGGGTCGCACCCTACTACGGCGGTTGGGACGATATTCCGGAAAATATCCTTGCAGCATACGACACTTACAGCTGCACCGGTTTGCCCGCAGGCCCCATCTCGAACCCCGGCCTTGCCGCCATCAAGGCAGCGCTGGAGCCGCAGCCCGATGAGGAAGCCAAGGACGCTTACTTCTTTGTGACCGACCTCAAGGGCAATTACTACTATGCCCACACGCTGGCAGAGCACAATGCCAACTGCAAAACTGCCGCAGCTGTGAACAAAAACCTGAAAAACTGAGGAAAGGCCGCTGCACAAAAACATGGTGCGGCGGCCCCTTTCCGGTCAGAAAACTGTGATACATAAGAGAGGAACCTACAATGTTACAGATCCCGGAACTGCTTGCCCCGGCGGGCGATGCGGAACGTTTGCGTTATGCCATCAACTACGGTGCCGATGCCGTTTACTGCGGCCTGCCGGAGTTTGGTATGCGCTCGGCTCCGGCCAATTTCACCCCGGAGCAGCTGACGGAAAGCGTCATCTACGCCCATGCTCGCGGCCGCAAGGTCTACCTGACCATGAACACCCTGCCCACCAACGAGGAAGCCGACCGCCTACCGGAGGCTATCAAGGAAGCCGCCAAGGCCGGTGTGGATGCCTTTATTGTGGCAGATCTCGGTGTGCTGGACGCCTGCAAGACCTTTGCCCCGGACATTGACGTGCATCTTTCCACCCAGACCGGCATCACCAACTGGGCAGCCGCCCGCGCCGCCTACAAAATGGGCGCAAAGCGGGTGGTGCTGGCCCGGGAGATGACCTTGCAGGATATTGCCATCCTGCGCGATAAGACCCCGCCGGAGCTGGAGATCGAAGCCTTTGTGCACGGTGCTATGTGCATGAGCGTGTCCGGCCGGTGTCTGCTGTCCAACTATATGGCCGGGCGCGACGCCAACCGCGGCCAGTGCGCCCAGCCCTGCCGCTGGAAGTATTACCTGAGCGAGGAGACCCGCCCCGGCCAGCTGTACGAGATCGGCGAAAACGAGAACGGCAGCTACATCCTTAACGCCAACGATATGTGCACCGCGCCCTTCATTGATCTGATCTGCAAGGCGGGCGTGGACAGCCTGAAGATCGAAGGCCGTGCCAAGACCTTCTACTATGTGGCCAGTGTTACCGCTGCCTACCGCAAGGCACTGGACGCCTATCTGGCCGACCCGACAAACGATAACTTTGAACTGCCGCCGGAGGTGTACGCAGAGCTTACCCGCACCAGCCACCGGCACTACTCGCCCGGCTTCTATTTTGGCCGTGAGCAGGCCAAACAGGCCACCGACAGCGCCACTTACATCCGCGAGTGGGAGTTCGTGGGCACGGTGGACAGCTGGGAAAACGGCATCGCCCACTGCCAGCAGCGCGGCAAATGGAGCCTTGGGGATACGCTGGAGGCGCTGTGCCCGGACGGACGCAGCATCCCGCTTACCCCGGAATGGATCGAAAACGAAACAGGGGAGCGGGTGGAAAGCACGCCTCACGCCATGGAAAAATACACCATGCCCACTCCGGAGCTGCCGCCCATGAGCCTGCTGCGCCGCAAAACGGTGTAACAGCGTGACAAAAAGGAAGGAAAACGCCGTGAAGTATCGTAACACTTCTGGCCGCTACGCCCTTCTGGACGAACTGCGCGGGCTGGATCTGGTCAGTATGATGCTCTATCACGGCTGCTGGGATCTGGTCAATCTCTTCGGCATCCAGGCCGACTGGTATTATGGTCTGCCCGGGCATCTGTGGCAGCAGAGCATCTGTTGGGTGTTTATTCTGTTGTCCGGCTTCTGTGTGCAACTGGGGCATCATACCTTGCGCCGGGGCGCACAGGTGTTCGGGGCAGGGGCGCTTGTCACGGCAGTCACGCTGCTTTTTATGCCGGAGGACAGGGTCGTTTTTGGTGTACTGACCCTGCTGGGCAGTGCTATGCTGCTGACCGGCTTGCTGGAAAAGCAGCTGCGGCGCGTTCCACCCGCAGCAGGGTTTGCTATCTCCGCAGTGCTGTTCGCCCTTACCCGCAATGTTTCGGTAGGCTATCTGGGTTTTGGCAGTCTGCGCCTCTGGCTGCCGCAGACACTATATGTAAATTACGCTACTGCGTATTTTGGCTTTTATCCGTGGTGGTTCTATTCTACGGATTATTTTGCCCTTCTGCCGTGGCTGTTTCTGTTCTGGGCAGGGTACTTTCTCTACGGCATTGTAGGGCGGCAGCGCATGGAGCCCTTGCGTCGCTCGGTCTGCCCGCCGCTGGGCTGGCTTGGGCGGCACTCGCTGCTGTTGTATCTGCTGCATCAGCCGGTCATCTACGGGGTACTGCTGGTGGTGTTCCACGTACTGGGCGGCTGAAATGCACGCTTCGTGCGCTTTTGAGAAAGGCGGCATTGTTGCATCATGCAAACATTGTGCCAGTGCCTTGACAAGCAGGGCAAACCTGTGGTATCCTGTTGACGGTTAGAAAATGCTAACTACAAAAAATGCGTCATGAAACACGGACGCATTTTTACAGAACATGAAGTTGTTCTAAACTAACTGCGCAGAGAAAGAGGTAGAGTTTTATGAGCAAAGTAGCAATCGTATTCTGGAGCGCCACCGGCAACACCGAGACCATGGCAAACTGCATCGCCGAGGGCGCAGGCGCCAACGGCACCATCGTACCCTGCGCCGAGATGACCCCCGCAAAGCTGGCAGAGTTTGATGTGGTGGCCTTTGGCTGCCCGGCTATGGGTGCAGAGCAGCTGGAGGAGAGCGAGTTCGAGCCTATGTTTGCTGCGCTGGAAGGCTCTCTGAACGGCAAAAAGATCGCACTGTTCGGCTCCTACGGCTGGGGTGACGGTCAGTGGATGCGCGATTGGGCGCAGCGCGCACAGGACGACGGCGCACAGCTGTTCAGCGAGGAAGGCCTCATCTGCAACGAAACCCCCGATGATGACGTGCAGGCTGCCTGCCGTAAGCTGGGCGCAGATCTGGCTGCTTGGTAAAACCCATGTATAAACTCTTGCTCCATAGGGCAACCTATGGACAAAGAGGTGATAAACATGGAAAACATCGGCGTGACCTGTGATGTCTGCGCGTGCTGCCACAACGTGGACGGCTGCAAATGTGATCTGCCGCAGATCAAGGTGACGGAGCAGTGCAGCTGCACCACCCAGCAGGTGGAGACCCCGCACTACTGCCAGAGCTACGAGGAAAAGTAAGTTCCCCACCAACGCACAGCAGCCCCTGCCGGAGAAACCTTTCCGGCAGGGGCTGCTGTTTGTTATATGAACATTCAGCGCAGCGCCACGTTACAGGTGGCAAGGCTGCGGATCAGCGTACCAACGCTGTCCTTCATCTGGATGCCGGCAAAGCCCAGCGCAAAGGCGGCCTGCACGTTTTCCAGTCTGTCGTCGATAAATATGCATTCGCTGGCCTTCAGCTGATACTTTTTCAACAAAGCCTTGTAGATTTGCGGGTCAGGCTTATTCACCTGTACCTCGCAGGAGGCTACACCGCCGTCAAACTGGGTCAGTACGCCGCGCTCGGTCAACAATTCCAGCACATCCTGCGGAATATTGCTCAGGTAATACACGCAATAGCCGTGGTTCTTCAGCCGCCGCACCAGTTCCAGCATCCGCAGACGCGGGCGCAGAATGTGCATCCAGTCGTCCAGAACGCCCTGCACCTCAAAGGCGCAGCCCTCGGCACGGGCGTGCTCCAGCATTCGCTGGTTGCCGTCATAGCGGGAAAGTTTGCCTGCGTCCAGCAGCTGCCACTCCTCGCTGCCAAAGGTCAGGTCGTAAACTTTCTCTTCCATTTCGGCGTTGCACAGCCGGTCTACAAGGTATGCCTTGGGGTCAAAATCCACCAGTACACCGCCGATATCAAAAATAATGCTTTTATACATAAATACTGCCTCGCTTGTATTGGATGTTTTCCGGATATTTTCCATAGTATACCACAACCGGGCGGGTGCTTTCCACCCCTTTGGCATAGAAAATGCCGCCCCGGCGTATGCTGTGACAGAAAGGGGAGAGCGCCATGACGATCCGGGAACTTTGTGAGAAGGAGGTCGTTCAGCTGGAGCAGGGGATGTGCCTTGGCCGCGCGGACGATCTGGAGCTTGACCCCGCAACGGCGCAGCTGCAAAGCTTGATTTTGCTGGGCAGACCGCGGCTTTTTGGCCTGCTGGGCCGGGACGAGAGCCTGACCATCCCGTGGCAGGAGATCGAGACCATCGGCACAGATGCCATTCTGGTGCACACTGCCGTGCCAAAAGCACCGGCAGCACCTCACGGCTTCTGGCAGCAGCTGCGGGCAAAGCTTGGTCTGTGAAAAATAGGGGAATATTTTGAAAAATAAAACTGTAATTTTTGTAAAATCATGAATGGACATTTTCGGCGAAATGACTATAATAGGCACGAAAGGCTTGTGCAAATAGCAAAGCCACTTTGGAAATAGGGTTCGGGACGTGGAAAGGGATATCGACTATGAAAACATCCAAACCGCTGTTGACCCTGCGGATGCTCTTCCCGGCGGCAGCTTCCTTTATTGTGCTGCTGCTGGGTGAGTGGATCGCGCGCGGGTCACTGACCGCTGATACCTTTATCAGCTTTATTTTCCCCCATTTCGGGGCGTATCTGCTGGCATGGCTGCTGCTGTTTCTGGTGTGGGAGCTGCTGGACTGGGTGCTGCGCATCCCGCCGCTTGCTACGCTGGGCATGGCCGTTTTGGGCTGTGCGCCCTGCGCAGTAAACTTCTATACCATGCAGCTGCGGGGTGAGCCCTTTCTGCCGTGGGACCTGATGCAGGTGTCCGAAGCCGCCGGTGTAGCCTCGGCTGCTGGGCTCAAGCTGCAGACAAGTATGGTTGTCTCCATTGTGCTGGTACTGGCGCTTACGGTGGCAAGCTTTTTTGTTTACCGCGGGCGGCTGCGCCAGCGCTGGCTGCCAAGGCTTGCGGGCACCGGTGCTTCGGCAGCGGCGCTGTGTCTGCTGATCTTCGGCGTTTATTTACAGCCTGCAGTCACGCAGGTTTTGGGCATCACGCCGGATGCGTGGATGCAGGACCGCTACTACCGTTACTACGGTGTACTTACCGGTTTTATGACCAACCTCACCAATTTGGAGATCGACAAGCCCGAGGGCTACTCGGAGCAGGCAGTGGACGATATTCTGGATAACGTGGCCGAGAGTGAGAAATTCTCCACCGGCCCCATGTATGCAGGCAGCTATGCCGCCACCACCCCCAAGGAGGAGCAGGCAAAGCAGCCCACCATTATTTATGTGATGGACGAATCCTACTGGGATGTTTCGGAGCTGGAGCAGTGCGGCATCACCTTTGATACCGATGTATCGCAGAACCTTCACGCTCTGCAGCAGACCAGCGCTTACGGCAGGGCGTACAGCCCCAGCTTTGGCGGCGGCACCTGTGATGTGGAGTTTGAAGCTCTGACCGGCTACTCCGTGTCCTTCCTGCCCAGCGGCAGCAAACCCTACCAGCAGCACGTCACAAAGCCCATGTTCGCCCTGCCCAATTACCTCAAGCTCAAGGGCTACCAGACCGCTGCGGTGCACTGCTTCTGGGCAAAATACTGGAGCCGCGATAAGGCCTACCCCAACCTCGGCTTCAGCGATTTTATCAGTCTGGAGGATATGCACGGTGTGACCAAGGTGCGCAAGCACTACTGGACCAGCGGCCTTGTGACCGATGACTCCATGGCCGACCAGATCATTCAGCAGTATGAAAAGATGAGCACTTCCTCTGATAAGCCCATCTTCCTGCATGCAGTCACCATGCAGAACCATACCAATTATAATAGGGATAACTACCCGGACGACGAGCGGGTGCACGTCGTGTCCCATCCGGTGGGGCTCAAGAGCAGCACCGTGGGCGCGCTGGAAGATTTTGCTACCGGCATCCGGGATGCAGACGCCATGCTGGGCAAGCTGACGGCGTACTTCTCTCAGGTAGACGAGCCGGTCATTCTGGTGTTCTGGGGCGACCACTATAACCCCATCGATTCCAACTACGATGTCTACACCACCACCGGCTACGCAAGCGGCTCCAGCACCGATCCCCGCCTGCACCAGACCACGCTGCTGATGTGGTCGAATTACAGCCAGCAGCAGGTGGACTTTGGCACCATTGCCGCTTACGATATCTCCCCGGTGATGATGGAGCTGTTCGGGCTGGAGCAGCCGCTGTACTTCCAGTTCCTCAACCGGCAGCTGCGGGTTGCCAGCCGCAGCTGCACCCGCGGCACCACCATGAATCTGGATGGTACCACCACCCAGCAGCCCACGGAGTTCCAGCAGCGCTGGACAAACGAGCACTGGATGCTGCAATACGACCTGATGTTCGGCAAGGGATACGCCCTCAACCGTATGGGTGTTGCAGGTTTGAGCGGGATGAATACGGGCAAATAAGAGAAAAAGTAAGCATTTCTTTATACAAAACAGAGAAAACCACTTGCAACCGCATTCTTTTTGTGCTATTATAACAAAGCATTACACACGCATCACTATGCCCTTTTGTGCCCTTTTGGGTTGAGGGCAGTCCGCCGGTACCCGATGTACCGTGCAGATCACGGTGTGCGGAGGCAAAACAATATCTGGAGGTATTTTATTATGGCAGTCGTTTCTATGAAGCAGCTTCTCGAGGCAGGTGTGCACTTCGGTCACCAGACCCGCCGCTGGAACCCCAAGATGGCTAAGTACATCTTCACCGAGCGCAATGGTATCTATATCATTGACCTGCAGAAGACCGTGAAGAAGCTGGACGAGGCTTACAACTACGTGAAGGAAGTTGCAGCTGAGGGCGGCGACATCCTGTTCGTTGGCACCAAGAAGCAGGCTCAGGAGTCCATCCGTGACGAGGCTCTGCGTTGCGGCATGCACTACGTCAACGCTCGTTGGCTGGGCGGCATGATGACCAACTTCCGCACCATCCGTAAGCGTATCGACCGTATGGATCAGCTGGCTAAGATGAAGGAGAACGGCACCTTCGAGCTGCTGCCCAAGAAGGAAGTAGCTAAGCTGGAGCTGGAGATGGAGAAGCTGGACAAGTACCTGGGCGGCGTCAAGAACATGAAGACCCTGCCGAAGGCTATGTTCATCGTCGATCCTCACAAGGAGCGCATCGCTGTTGCTGAGGCCCGCAAGCTGAACATCCCCATCGTTGCTATTGTTGATACCAACTGCAACCCCGATGAGATCGACTACGTGATCCCCGGCAACGATGACGCTATCCGCGCTGTCAAGCTGATCGCCGGCGCTATGGCTGACGCTGTGCTGGAAGGCAAGCAGGGCAACCAGGAGGCCGCTCCCGCCGAGGACGCAGCAAACGCCTGATTTCCCATTCCGCAACCAATCAAATAACGTGTAAGGGAGAAAACAAAAATGGCTATTTCTGCAAAGGACGTTATGGAACTGCGCAAGCAGACCGACTGCGGCATGATGGAGTGCAAGAAGGCTCTGACCGAGGCTGACGGCAACTTCGAGAAGGCAATCGAGATCCTGCGCGAGCGTGGTCTGGCTACCGCCGCCAAGAAGGCAAGCCGCGTTGCTGCCGAGGGTATGGTCTACGCTGACTACTGCCCCGCCTGCAAGGTCGGTGTTGTCATCGAGGTCAACGCTGAGACCGACTTCGTTGCCAAGAACGACAAGTTCGTTGACTTCGTCAAGGAGGCCACCAAGGTCATCATGAAGCAGAACCCCGCTGATGTCGAGGCTCTGATGGCATGCAAGACCGAGGCTGGCGAGACTGTTGACGAGGCTCTGAAGAACCTGATCCTGGTCATCAAGGAGAACATCAAGGTTCGCCGCTTCACCCGTTACGAGGGCGTCTGCTCTGCATACGTCCACGGCGGCGGCACCCACGGCATTCTGGTCAACTTCGAGACCACCAACGACATCGATGCTAAGGACGAGTTCGTTGCTTACGGCAAGGACATCGCTATGCAGGTCGCTGCTGCTAACCCCGGCTACGTTGACGAGGCTTCTGTCCCCGCCGAGGTCGTGGCTAAGGAGAAGGAGATCATGCTGGCTCAGATGGCTCAGGATCCCAAGACCGCTAACAAGCCTGAGGCTGTGAAGGTGAAGATGATCGAGGGCAAGATCAAGAAGTTCTTCAAGGAGAACTGCCTGGTCGATCAGGAGTTCGTCAAGGACGGCGACCTGACCGTTGCTCAGTACACCGCTAAGGTCGCTAAGGATCTGGGCGGCGAGATCAAGATCGTCAAGTTCGCCCGCTTTGTCAAGGGCGAGGGTCTGGAGAAGCGTGCTGACGACTTCGCATCTGAAGTTGCAAGCATGGTGAAGTAATTTAAACTTCCAAAGACAAAAGGGGAGCCGCAGTACCTGTAACAGGGTGCTGCGGCTCCTTTTTTATGTTTATGAAAATGCAAATACCGGGCAGCCCGCAGCCTGCCCGGTATTACTGTATAAATCTTCTTACGCTTCGTCCAAAACCTCTTCGGGATCCTCAATAGCATCCTCGATGGTTTCCTCCACCTCCATCGTTTCTTCAGCGTCCGGGGCGGCAAGCAACTCCTGAATCTGATCCCGCAGCCAGAGCAGACGGTTGTCCAGTGCCTTGTCCCGTGCCAGCAGCGGCGCAATGATCTCAGGCTTATCAGTGATCAGGTCATCCACACCCAGCTGCAGCAGCTTTTCCGCATCCTGCTGGCGGTTGATGGTCCATGCAGAGATGGTCTTGCCGCGCAGATGGATCTGCTGCACCATACCGGCGGTGATAAAGGTGGATTCCACGCTGAAAAAGTCTGCGGCAGGCAGGTCGTAGTAGGTGCCCACGCCCAGCGCCAGAATATACCCTGTGGTAATGTCCGGGTCCAGCTCCTTCACCTTGCACAGGGTCTCGTAGCTTTGAGAGGTGACCACGCAGTCCGCGCCGTAGTCATATGCGTGAATCAGCCGCACCGTTTCTGCCTCCAACGTTGGCGTAAAGGTGCTGGGCTTGATCTCAATGTTCAGCTCAGCCTTGCCCTTGCACAGCGCCAGAACTTCTTCCAGCGTGGGAATATAAGAGCCTGTGAACTGCCGATGGAACCAGCGCCCGGCATCCAGCTGCTGCACCTGCACATAGGGCAGGTCGTAGATGTTGGCGTTGCAGCCGGTGCACCGGCGCAGGCTGGTGTCGTGGGTCACCACGGCTACGCCGTCAGCAGTCATCTGCACGTCCAGCTCAATGCGGGGACTGCCGTGCTCCAGCGCGGTCTCGAAGGCAGCCATGGTGTTCTCCGGCGCACGGGAAGAATAGCCCCGGTGGTAGGTGATCACCGGGTCAGAAAGACCCAGCACGCTTTGCAGCGGCTGCGTTTGCGGGAACAGCAGATACACCGCTGCTACGCCGCAGGTGACCAGTGCGGCGCAGGCCATCATCCCGGCCAACACCGTCTGCTCACGGGGCAGGGTGGGGAGCTCTCCGGAAATGGTCGGCTGCGCTGCATCGGACTGTCTGGTCACTTCATACAGTGCCTCTGTAAGGGTGCTCTGCGCCGCTGTCATGGCGCAATCCATAAGCATGCAAAGGAACGGCAGTTCGATCAGCAGTGCCGCGCGAGAAAGCGCCAGCAGGGCAGCAGTGCTGGCAAAGCCGACACCAAGGATGACACAATAGAACAGCAAAGCCCCGCACAGCAGCATCAGCCCGGTGCGCGCAGCAGCGGTCAGCATCCAGCGCAGTGCCAGTGCAAGCAACTGCCCGGTGCGGCTGCGCAAAATCCGCAGGCTCTCCGCAAATGCACAGCCAAAGCTTTTGCGCTCCAGCAGGAATTTTGGCAGCACCACAAGCCCGTCCAACAGCAGTGCCAGCACAAAAAGCACCGCCAATGCAAACAGCAAGCGGTTGGCAGCGCGCGCTTTCAGCAGCCCCCAGAGATATTCCGGCACGGCAAACTGGGTCAGATGATTCGCGGCAAGAAAAAAGTTCATCAACGGGATCAGGGCAGCGCCATACAGCAGCAGTGGAAGATTCTGCGGCAGAAACACCCGCACAAGGCTGCAAAAGGCATCCCGGAACACCGCACCCACCCGCAGCGGCTCACCGTGCCGCACCCGCGTCAATAGCTGCAGCATCGCGGCAACCTCGTACAGGCTCCAAAAGGCTACCAGTACCGCCAGCACAGCAATGCACACGATGATGGCAGGGGAGGCAAAGATGCGGGATGCAGTTTTGTTGTTGAGGTAGCGGATGGGCGCAAACCGCAGTGTCAGCGCCCAGATCAGCTGCAACGCCGGTACGAACAAGAAGTTTGTCAGCACCTTATAAAACAACAGAAAAAGCAGAAACACCCGCCCCTTTGACGAAAGCAGGGAACGAGCGGCAGCGTGCAGAGAGCGGTAGGTCTGCTCCTGCTGCTGGAACTTTACGGAAATTCGCTTCAAGATAGCTTCAACCTCTTTTGCATATTTGACGGGCTTTTCGTGTGCGCTATATAGGTACAGTTTGGCAGATTGCCCGGAAATATATGATTTTTTAATATAGTGTAACATAAACGCAACGGAAAGAAAACGCAGCAGACGGGTGCAGTTTTGCCAAAAAAACCGGGAAAATTTCTACACCCACAAAATGGGCGTGTGATAGCATTTGTCCAGATAAAACGTGCAAAACGATGAATCGTTAAAAATTTGAGTATCTATAAGTGACGGATGTTGAATCGCATGGAATTTTATAGAATCCCTTGCATTTTTTTGCCAGCTTCTGTATAATGAATATAATTTTGAAAGCTCACACAGACAACCAGGAGGTCTAATTATGGCTTCAAAGATCAATAAGGGAGAAATCCTCGCCAAGTTCTTCGATGACGGGGAGTACACTGCGCTGTTTGCTGATGGTGCAGTGAGCGCTGCCTGCGGCTATGCTGCAGGTCAGCAGGCTTACGCCGTTTATCAGAATGGCGAGGCTGTCACCGTAAAGGATGTTGAAAAGAACATCAAGGTTCTGGAAATGGCTGCACAGACCGGCTGCCCGGTGGTCACCTTCTATAACTCGGTTGGCGCAAAGCTGGCCGAGGGTCTGGACGTGCTGACCGCCAGCGCAAAGCTGAATGCACAGATCGCAAAGGTCTCCGGTGTTGTTCCGCAGGTGGCCGTTGTTCTGGGTGTCTGCGGCGGCACCAGCGCTCTGAGCGCTGCCAACGCAGACGTCTGCATCATGGCCGAGGGCGCAGAGCTGTTCTTCACCGCTCCGTTTACCTCCGCTGCCAAGGGCGATAAGGTCGCCGATGCAGGCAGCGCCGCAGCTGCCGCCAAGGCAGGCGTAGCCTCCATCGTGACTGCCGATGCCGCAGAGGCTGCTGAAAAGGCCGCTCACATCGTGGGTCTGCTGCCCGCCAACAACCTGACCGGCCCGGCAATCTTCGAGTTCGAGCAGCCCACCGCTGTTCTGGCTGCCGGTGCCGAGACCGCAAAGGCCGCTGCCGCTGTGATCGATAAGGACAGCGCTGTGGAGCTGTACGCAGGCTTTGGTAAGTCTGTTTACACCGCATTTGCAACCATCGGCGGCAACGCCGTGGGCGTTGTGGCAACCGGCAAGCAGCTGTGCCACAACTGCGTAGCCAAGGCTTCCCGCTTTGTGCGCCTGTGCGATGCCTTCAGCGTGCCTGTGGTCACCATCGTGGATACCGAGGGCTTTGTGCCCAGCGTTACCGATGACGTGGCTGGCGGCATCCGCGAGGCTGCCCGTCTGGCCGCTACCTACGCCGATGCTACCACCGCAAAAGTGGCTGTGCTGGCCGGCAAGGCTGTGGGCCCTGTGTACACCACTCTGGCTGCTGCCGATCTGCGCATTGCAGTGACCGGCTGCACCATCAGCGCACTGGAGCCCAGCGCCGCTGTCAGCGTGCTGTATAAGGATGAGATCGATGCTTCCGACAACATCATTGCCGCCACCAAGGCTAAGACTGCTGCCTACACCGCTGAGGTGTGCAGCGCTGCCAGCGCAGTGGCCGCCGGTGCTGCCGATATGAGCTGTGATGCCGCTAATGTGCGCGCCAGCGTTGTGGCTGCACTGGAGCTGCTGAGCACCAAGCGCGCTGCCCGCCTGCCCAAGAAGCATGGCAATATGGCCCTGTAAGCGTCCGAATGTAAGTTAATTGAGTTCGATTTTGAATTGGAGGATCCTTCCATGAAGTACTACAATATTACTGTCAATGGTGTTGCTTACAGCGTTTCCGTCGAGGAAACTGCCGCAGGCGCTGCTCCTGTTGCCGCTGCTCCCGCAGCACCCGCCGCACCCGCCGCACCCAAGGCCGCTCCCGCTCCCGCAGCTGCTCCTAAGGCAGCCGCCGGTGCAGCCGGTGCTGTTGCCGTCAAGGCTCCCATGCCCGGCAACATTCTGGATGTCAAGGTCGCTGCCGGTGCTTCTGTCAAGGCCGGCGACGTGCTGGTCATCCTCGAGGCCATGAAGATGGAGAACGAGATCGTTGCTCCGCAGGATGGCACCGTTGCTTCCATCAACGTGAACAAGGGCGATACCGTCAACTCCGGTGACGTTCTGGTTTCCATGAACTAAGGAAGAGGTGACAACCATGGCAAAAAAGCCGATCAAGGTGACCGAGGTCGTCCTGCGTGATGCGCACCAGTCTTTGCTGGCTACCCGTATGACCATGGACGAGATGCGCCCCATCCTGCCCGAAATGGACAAGATCAACTACTTCTCCGTGGAGTGCTGGGGCGGCGCTACGTTCGACAGCTGCATCCGCTTCTTGGACGAGGATCCTTGGGAGCGTCTGCGCATCCTGCGCAAGGAACTGCCGCACCAGAAGCTGCAGATGCTGTTCCGCGGCCAGAATATGCTGGGCTACCGTCCCTACGCAGATGACGCTGTGGAGTACTTTGTACAGAAGTCTGTTGCCAACGGCATCGACGTCATCCGCATCTTTGACGCTCTGAACGACCCCCGCAACCTGCAGACTGCCATCAAGTCTGCCAACAAAGAGGGCGCTCATGTGCAGGGTTGCATCAGCTACACCCTGAGCCCCGTGCATAACAACGAGTACTTTGCAGCCTACGCCAAGACTTTGGAGGAGATGGGCGCAAACTCCATCTGCATCAAGGATATGGCAGGTCTGCTCACTCCCTATACCTGCTATGATCTGGTCAAGAAGCTGAAGGAGACCGTCAGCATCCCTGTGGATATCCACAGCCACTACACTGCAGGTCTGGCTTCCATGTCCATCCTCAAGGGCATCGAGGCAGGTGCCGATATCGTTGATACCGCCATGAGCCCCCTGAGCCTTGGTACCAGCCATATGCCCACCGAGAGCCTGGTGGCTGCCCTGCAGGGCACCGACTACGACACCGGTCTGGATCTGAAGCAGCTGAATGTCGTGCGCGCTTACTTTGCAAAGCTGCGTGAGAAGTACATCGCCAACGGCCAGATCAGCCCCAAGAGCCTGGGCGTGGATGCCAACACCCTGCTGTATCAGGTGCCCGGCGGCATGCTCTCCAACCTGATCTCCCAGCTGAAGCAGGCTGGCAAGGAGGATAAGTATTACGACGTACTAGCAGAGATCCCCCGCGTCCGCAAGGACTTCGGCTATCCCCCGCTGGTAACGCCCTCCTCCCAGATCGTGGGCACCCAGGCTGTGATGAACGTCATCATGGGCGAGCGCTACAAGACGTTCCCCAAGGAGTCCCGCGCCATGCTCAAGGGTGAATACGGCAAGCTGCCCAGCGAGGTCAACGAGGAGGTCCGCTCCAAGGCGGGCATCGCCCCTGAGGATGTCATCACCTGTCGTCCCGCCGATTTGTTGGAGCCGGAGCTGGAGAAGTACCGCGAGGAGTTCAAGAGTCTGGCCAAGTCCGACGAGGACGTGCTGAGCCTGGCGCTGTTCCCCCAGGTGGCGCCCAAGTTCATCGAAAAGCGTGACCACCCCGCTGCCGAGGCACCCGCAGCTCCCGCGGCCGCCCCCGCCAAGCCCGCCGATGATAATGCCGTCCGCGAGCTGTATGTGGAGTGGAAAAACTGACAGTTCTTCTTTCCTTTCCCGCAGAGAGCCGGAAAAGCAGGGCTTTTCCGGCTCTCTCCTTTATTTCAAAGAAATCCTGTTCTTTTCGCAAAAAAAGCTTGCAATATCGGCGCACATCGACTATAATAACACCGTTAACAGGATATGCACCTTTAGCTCAGTTGGTAGAGCACCTGACTCTTAATCAGGGTGTCCAGGGTTCGAGTCCCTGAAGGTGTACCATGGTTTCAGCGGCTTTGGCCGATGAAATAGAAGAAAAATGCGGCCCGTTGGTCAAGTGGTTAAGACAGAGGCCTCTCACGCCTTTAACATCGGTTCGAATCCGGTACGGGTCACCAAGTTCAAACTCCACCGTTTGGTGGGATGATTTAGCTCCATCTTCACGATGGAGCTACTTTTTTCGATAGGAGGCCCTCATGGCAAAGCAATCCATCCGTCTCTCCGACCATTTCACGTATGGCAAGCTGCTGCGCTTCACGCTTCCCTCCATCTGCATGATGGTCTTCACGTCCATCTACGGCGTGGTGGATGGTCTGTTCGTCTCCAATTTCGTGGGTAAAACGCCCTTTGCCGCCGTAAACCTGGTCATGCCCTTCGTGATGATCCTGGGCGGCATGGGCTTTATGATCGGCACCGGCGGCACCGCCCTGGTGTCCAAGCTGCTGGGCGAGGGCAAGCAGGACGAAGCCCACCGCACCTTCTCCATGCTGGTACTGTTCACACTGCTGTTGGGCGCAGTACTGTCCGCCGTGGGCATCATTACCATGCCCGCCGTGTCCCGTCTGCTGGGCGCGTCTGACGCCATGATGCCCGACTGCATTCTCTATGGCCGCATCGTCACCGGCTTTACATTTTCCTTCATGCTGCAAAACGTGTTCCAGAGCTTCTTCATCGCCGCCGAAAAGCCCCGCCTGGGCCTTTTCGTCACCGTGGCCGCCGGCGTCACCAACATGGTGCTGGACGCACTCTTCATCGCCGTTTTCGACTGGGGCGTGGCCGGCGCGGCCATCGCCACCGGCCTGAGCCAGTGTGTGGGCGGCGTACTGCCCCTGATCTACTTCCTGCGTCCCAACACCAGCCTGCTGCGCCTGCGGCCCGCCGCCCTGCGTCTGCGCCCCATCCTCCAGTCCTGCGGCAACGGCTCCTCCGAGCTGATGAGCAACATCTCCTCCTCCCTGGTAGGTATGCTCTACAATTTCCAGCTCATGCGCCTGATCGGCGAGGACGGCGTCTCCGCCTACGGCGTTCTGATGTACGTCCAGTTCATCTTCGTAGCCATCTTCATCGGCTACTCCATCGGCAGCGCGCCGGTGGTCAGCTTCCACTACGGCGCGCAGCACCACAGTGAGCTGAAAAATCTCCTGCGGAAAAGCGCCCTGCTGATGGCCATCGGCGGCGTGACCCTGACGGTCCTGGCCCGTGTGCTGGCCGCCCCCCTGTCCCGGCTGTTTGTGGGCTACGATGCCAGCCTCTACGCTCTGACCACCCATGCCTTCCGGCTGTTCTGCTGGTCGTTCCTACTGGCAGGCTTCAACATCTTTGCCTCCAGCTTCTTCCAGTTTTTGACCTCGACCCAGAGATAGGTACCCTTGGTGTAAGGACCGTCAATACCTTTAGCGGTACCGAGCAGCAGGCTGTATTCGCCGTTGTCGCCGTCAAAACGGCAGAGGGTAACGTTGCCGTGTTTGCACTCGGCAGCCAGCGCACCGGGGTGATCGAATGCCAGCGGGTAGGTGAGCTTGGGCTTGACGGCCGCGCAGCTGCAGGGCCAGGGGCCGCAGTGCTGAAGCAGCTCAGCGTTGTCGTTGGTAGGATGGCGAACCGTCCAGTCAGCAAAGAATACGGGATGCTCGTCCATACCGGCAGCCTGAATCAGCA
>OIDB01000045.1_pt1 | contig 52245 bp, 76 predicted proteins | sample 1581471 | NCBI WGS metagenome assembly OIDB01 (sample SAMEA3882539, study PRJEB24775) | human gut metagenome | biome: human-associated habitat; feature: intestine environment; material: feces | place: Netherlands | collected 2009/2010 | reverse complement strand
ATAAACTGTTTGTTATCTCTTTTTCATTCATAATCATGTGAATACTCATATCCTTTACTGTAGCCTAACTCCTTCATTAGCTTTGTTGGCGCATTACGAATGTGTAAAGGCACTGGCTGATCTAATGTTTTTAATGCGTCACTTTTCGCATTATTATAAGCCACTTCTAAAGCGTTTGATTTTGGAGCCAAAGCCAAATATACAGCTGCATGCGTTAAGTGTACATTGCATTCTGGAACGCCCAAATAGTGACATGCCTGATAGGCTGCCACACAGATTTCTAAGGCTCTAGAATCTGCCATACCAATATCTTCACTAGCCATACGAACGAATCTTCTTGCGATATATAAAGGATCTTCTCCAGCCTCTAACATACGTGCTAACCAATATACAGCAGCCTGTACATCGGAGTTTCGTACACTTTTATGTAGAGCCGAAATAATATTATAGTGTTCCTCCCCTTTTTTATCATACAATAACGACCTTTTTTGAAGGCATTGCTTCAAAATATCCTGTGAAACATGAATACCATCCAATTCACTTGGACTATTATAAACAACCATCTCTAATGTATTTAAACAAAAGCGGGCATCTCCACCTGAAAATGCGGCAATCGCCTCTATATCTTCATCCGTAATATGTATTTTTAAATTGCCTAATCCTTTTGAGCTGGAAATAGCACGAATAATCAAATCTTTTAAGTCATCCGTATTTAGACTGTTTAACACAAACACTCTACACCTAGATAAAAGGGCGGAATTGATCTCAAAACTAGGATTTTCTGTTGTAGCACCAATCAGAATGATACTTCCCTTTTCAACATAAGGTAAAAATGCATCTTGTTGCGCCTTATTAAAACGATGGATTTCATCTACGAATAGTATTGTTTTTTGTCCCAAGACCCTACGCGTATCGGCCTGCTTCATAACTTCCTTGATTTCTTTAATGCCACTAGTAACAGCTGAGAAATCCACAAAATAACTCTTTGTCTGATGTGCAATAATACGTGCCAATGTCGTTTTTCCAACACCTGGTGGGCCCCAGAAAATCATCGATGTCACTTGATCATGTTCAATCATTTGCCACAAAAGATTTCCCTTGGCAACAAGCTGTTTTTGTCCTACATATTCATCTAATGTTTCCGGACGCATACGATCCGCTAATGGCCTTGTATCTTCTTGTATTGAAAATAGAGAATCTTGTTCCATATGTTTCCTCCATATGTATTTTATTATACACCACTCAAAAGAAAAAGTGTTTGACCTTAATCAAACACCATCTTCTTTTTCTCAATTCGTCTTAAAAATACCCATCCCACAACACAAGACAAAACTTCCGTAATCACAAATGCATACCAAATCAAAGATACATCCATATCATATTGAATGACTAATTTTGAAAATCCCCAAGCTAAAGGTAAAATCAAAATAGCTTGTCTAAGCAAGGATACAACCAAGGATTCCATACCTCCATTTAAAGCTTGATACACACCTTGAAATGCGATATTTATACCCGCAAACACAAAGCTAATGGATATGATTCGAACAGCACTGATGAAATATATTCTAGATTGTCCTGCATTAAATAGTGTGGCAAAGAAATTTGGGAACAGTTCTGTAATTAGAGTACCCAAGACCATTAATACTATAGTATAGATTAAGCCACACTTGATTCCATCCTTAACACGCTGCTTATTTTGCATACCATACGAAAAGGCAATGATAGGTGTAATCGCATCTCTTAAACCGAATGCCATAAATAGTACAAATTGTTGTACTTTATAGAAAAGTCCATAAGCTGTTTGTGCAGATGCATCAAATTTTAGAATTAAGTTCATCGCATACACCATAAATGACATCAATGCCTGAGCAATAATGGCTGGAAGTCCAATCGAATAGATTTCTTTGATGATACGCTTATTGGGTTTTGTATAAGTGAGACCATGATCAAATTCTTTATTTAAACGCATATGAAACACAACTAATAATAGAGCCGATAAAATTTGTCCAATGACTGTCGCATAAGCCGCTCCTTGTACACCTAAATTGAAACCATAGATTAATACAGGATCTAGAATCATATTGATTACGGCTCCTGTAACTTGTCCAATTGTAGAATGATATTTATAAGTTTCTAGCTCTTTATTTTCCTTTATTTTTTATTCATCTAGTTTACTTTATGTTCTCATATTTTCTCGTTTTTGACCACATTTTATTTAATTGAACCTAAAAAAATATTCCATGTTTTATGCCACGCACTTTATGCCATTATGCCAAAAACATATTATCGTTTCCTTTCCTTATAATATATAAACAAAAAAGTCTCCCGCTTGGTAAGGAGACTCTTTTGCATAAGTTTTAGTTATCTTAGAAAGGGTGTGCTCATCCATGAAGAACACATCAATAATATAGCATATAAATTTTAAGATTTGTTAAAAAACAAAAACCATACCTGATGTGGATGAGGTATGGAATCGTTTTGGTGACAACTTTAAAAAAGGGGAGCTTTTAGCAATTGTCACATTTTGTTGTTGTTTATGCTAGTGCCTACAAGAGAAAAGTGAAGATACAATCACACGTCTGCAATCGTCTCTACACAAAAGAGAGCTTCGGCCTTTATCACTCTGCTTTTTCCTAGCAACATGATTATATCATATCAGTATGAATTTTATATAAAAAGAACCACCTTTCAAGTACTTCTAGAATGTACTCTATTCAGTGGTAAGAAAATAATGTTTCTTTGTAGTCGACTTGCATAAAAATAATATTAATCAGTCACGCTTGGTATGACTATAGATCAATACTAATAAATCCATATGCCTAACTTGGATTTGTACATCAAGCTAACATGGTTCACTTAGAATTTCTCATGTTTTGGCCTTTGTTAGTATAACATATCAAAAACTGCCACACAATTAAATGCGTAGCAGTTTCGTTTCTCCTTATACCTAATAAATGGTATACGAGATAAAAAGAATATGATCGTATTCCCCTAAGCATAGATATTATCCCATTTTATGGTATTGGTCGCATTGTGCACTCTGCTAATCTATGTACATATATTTTAACATAAAAAGCAAAGACCGTACAAACATCATACGGCCTAAGGAACTCTTTCTACACTAGTAGATGAGCTATGAAAATAATAGCATAAAAAAAAGAGCCTATGAACTTAATCATAGGCTAAAAATATACGAAAAATAGTTGAAGGATTTGTGTCATTTTTTTAAATTATGACACTTTTATTGATATTTAATTGTAATTTTTGCACATTTTTCACAATTTTGACACTTATATGTGCTATTTTTGTGCTTTACGCAATTTCTGTTAATGGTGTTGGGTCGACCCAAATGCCACCGATTTTGACAATGTTTTTCTGAACATTTACTGCATCTACACGAATTCTAGTTACATAGACAACTGCATTTGTGGTGTGCAATACATTGTCATTATATCCATCTGAGTTTGGCACTTTGTCTACCATACGAATTGGAAACCAACCGCCTAATTGAGATAAGTAGCAACATAAATCATCACCAATCTTCTTTAAGCCTTGATTGCCGATTTTCATATGTACAGATGTAACATAAGAACCAACGTGTAAAATTTGGTCGATTGGTTCTGTACTAGACTGTGTTGTTCCAACTGGTGTATGGGGGTCTGAATCAATTGCACTGTCATTTGTCCATCCAATCGCTACACCATTTCTATCGACACGATACGGATATTTAGCACCTTTAATTACTCTACCGATTGAACCACTCCAATCACCTTTTACAATTTTAGAAGTTCCGTAGCAATTTACACTTAATGTATTTGTGCAGATAGGTGTACCGACTGAATACTTTTCACCACTTGGAGCGCTTGGAGCACTAGGAGTGCTTGGTGCTACAGTCTGACCATCTAATCTAGCATTTACTTCTTGTGCTAATTGTGGCATACGTGCTTCCAACCATGCTCCAGGGCATGATGTAGCCGCAAACATTTTGTGCATAGTCAATGATCCGCTAGAATTTCCTGTATAGTTCAATCTAAATCCATATCGTTTACAAATATCAACACATAGATTCACCAAGCTATCCCAAGTAGCTTGCGTCATTTCTCCAGTTGCGTTATTAATGTTTCCACATTCAATTGTAATTGATTGAGAATCATTCAACCAATTTGAACTTGTCCATGCAGCATTTTCTTCATCAACACTGCATGCAATGTCTCCATTAATTCCAATACAATAATTGGAAGATGCTTGACGAGTATTTCGTGCAAAATAATCTGCACATTGTTTACCACTCCATGCCGCAGCCATGTAGTGTGGAGTGATTTTACAAACCTTATATCCAAAACGACCATCATAATGTTGTGATGTTCTGTTGCAATATGTTGCTAATCCGGAATACGACATTCTTCATCTACACCTTCTTCCTTGCCATTGCTTAATTCTTCTTTTGCTTCTTCTGATAAATCATCAAATTTTACTTCTTTTTCTTCCATATTTCTTTCCTCCTTAGTTTTTATCTAGCAGAAAGTCTTGAATTTCATCTCTAGTTTCTTGGAGCTTGTCTTTGTCGTTTTCAGAAAGCATATTATTGATAATTGCGATATTTGCTTTTAATGTCAAATTACCACGTTGCTTATCTTCTTCTAGTCTTTCTTCATGTTCTCCTAATCTTCGAGAGTGTTCATTCAATTCTTTCTTAATCCCTTCTTGTGTGATAACTAAACTTTCAATTGATTTTATTCTCTCATTGTCTCTTGATAACCATTCTTCGTGTTTTCTAACGGTTTCTTTTAAATCGTCATTAGGTTTCTTTAGCTCTTTAATAATCTTCACAACTCCCCAAGCGGAAGCAATGAAACCTAGAAGCCATAAAACATATTCTAAATCAATAGTGATAACTTTTCCCATTAGTCACCTTTGACGTTGATTTTATTAATTCCATTATCTAATTGAATCTTAACGTATTCTTCAATTTCATCAAAAGTACTTTGAACAATTTCACTAATCATTTCTTTTGTAATAATGCCGTGCAATGCATCAGGTACTAGATCATAAAGCTTACTAACAACTTCTTCAAACTTCTTGCCACCTGCATTAGTTGTATCTTTGTAGTTGTCCTCTGCTTCTTTGATATAAACTACTGCTTGGGCAGTAATTTTGGAAATCACTTCTTGCACTTCCTTTGCTTTAGTTTTAGCTTTTGTACTGAACTTAAAATATAAAGCTAATCCGCCACAAACTAAAGTAGCAGCAGTCTGTAATAAAGTTAAAAAATCTTGTACATTCATAAATTTACACCTCCAAAAAATATTTCATCTCTCTCATATTTTCTGAGGTACTGTTTTATGGCATCTCAATTATATAATGAAAAGAAAAGGACGTACATTATCGCCCTTTCTCTTTATCCAAAACATCAATTCCATTCATATATAGAATCTCATTTTGTTCTTTGATGATTTTATTTTGCTTATCAATAATATCTAATAAATATTGAATATACTCGAAATTACTCAAAATCAATCAACTCTTGATATTCTGCTTTAGTGATTTTCTTTTTCTTATAAGCTTGTTCTACTAAGAAAATATAATTATCTTTGCTATACTTTCCGTCAATCACCCTGCTTTTCTGATTACTCAAAATCCTGTACATGAGTCATTCCCTCCGTTTCTTCTTCGTCAACAGGTAATTCGATACCTGCCATACAAGCAACGTATTCTGTTAGAAACTTTTGATTTGCCAATTCATCTTTTGTAGATTGAACTTGAGAAGCTTGATATTCTTCTTCCGCTTGTTTGTCGATAGAAACATCTAATTGTTTGATAATCATACTTTTATCTCCTTCCATAAATTAGCGTAATACGCATCTATTCTTTGCAATAACTTGTACGTATTCCCTAATTCTGCGTGTGATTTCCAACTATGAAGGCTTGCATCAATTTTTTCTTTTGTCATTTCACCTTTCTTTGCTTTAATGACTTGTTTCTTTAATTTTCGCCTTTCATGTTTTATATTTTCTGAACTTAGGTTGTAATAAACCTTGCCCGTTTTTGATAGCGTAGCTTTAAATCCAAGAAACATGAATCCTTTATCTATTCTTAGAACTTTAGCTTTCTTTGGGTTAGGCTCAAACCCTAATTCGATTAACCTATCACAAACTACTTTCTTCCATTGCTTCGCTTTTTCTTTGTCATTTGTAATCAAATAGGAATCATCCATATATCTTATGAAACTTTTGCAATGTAATTTTTCTTTGATGAAATGGTCTAATTCATTTAATAAGCTTATACCAGCAATCTGAACCATTTGAGAACCTGGATTATATCCAATATCTCCTGAATATTGTGTATCTAACACATCTTGAGACATACTAGCAGTATCTGAATCACACATCTTATAAAAACATTCATTGACATCTTTATGTCTCATATTTTGATAATATCCATGTATATCTATCCATACAACATAGCCTACATTTGTTTTGTTGTTGATGTAATATCTATGAAGATATTGTCTCATTACATCCATAGCTTTCTTAGTTCCTTTGAACTTTTGACAAGCTATATTTGTATAAACAAAGTGTTTTGTAGTTTGAGGATATAATGAATTATCATTAATACTGCGTTGATAAACTCTATCCCTGAAAGGAATACTTAAACATTCCCTTCTTTTTGGATATGTAACAACAATCGGTTTAGGCTTTCTGTTTATCCATGTATCATTTTGCAATTGTTCTTCCATCTTCAAACAATTTTCTACACCATTTAGCACAAATGATTTAACGCTAGGTTTCCAAGATACATTTTTCTTACATTTCAACATTGAATCAAACAATTGATCGTAGTCTGTAATATATTCTTTTATTTCCAAAATAATAGTTTCCTTCCGTCATAGTTAGCTACCATCTTTTTTAAGAGGCTCTAACATCGGTGGCAAAATACACTGATTTATGTATATTCTGCGGTATTGTTCGCTCTAATGAGCAGGGATGAGGTTCCTTGTTTACACATATCAAATCGTATCAACATCTAAGGTTGACCATATAGTTTAAGTTGATAAACAATCGGGGCGAACGTATTCGCATTGGAAGCGTTGTTGTTGTTGACATTGCCACTAGTGTTCACATTCCAAGTATTACAAGCATTGCCTTGGTTGGCTGAACGCAATCGGACGTTCTGAGAATCAACCTACATCCCGTATTAGTATTTATTAATACTTACTAATTAATGTATTTTGCATATCGTTCTTTATCTGCATTATGCCATGCGATATACATTCTCTTTACCGTTACTACTTGCTTAGTCCAATATTTAACACGTTTTCCACGAATGTTAAATAATGTTTTTGCTACATCTATATCAGATAATAAATCTACGCAAAGGAAAATGGCTTCACGTTGGTATCTACTGCGTTCTTCCCATCTTTCATGTCCTGTTTTACCTTGAACATAGATTGCGTTTGCTCTTTTTCCTAGCCTGTATATATCTTTTGCCTTCTTAATCATGTCACCCGTCATTGTCTGATAATACTCAGGTGGGAAATTATTTGTGTTTGAGCAAATCTTTACAGTATATAAAGACAAGCTTCTAGCTTCCCACAAACAATCCAACATTTTATTTGTTGGTGTATCAGGTACATTTCTTTCATTTACATTAGTTGCCATTTAATAATTCCTTTCCTTGCATGGGGCAGTACGTTGTCTGCCCCGATTTTAGATTTATGCGATACAAACAAGCGGGGCGAACGTACGCGCATTGGAAGCGTAGCTGCCGTAGACATAGCCACTAGTGCTCACATACCAAGTATAACAAGCAAAGCCTTGGTAGGCTGAACGCAACCGGACGTTCTGAGGTGATGTTTTGTTTGCAACGGAATACTCAACCATATTGGGATAATCTGTCCACCATTCACATGGTGTTGTACGTCCACTTCTTCTTTTCCAATAGGTGTGTACATCACCTTCTCCACTAGTTTGTGGCTTAATGAACATCTGTGATAATGAAGGTAACGTAACATAGTCGTATGTAATATCCTCTGCTCCTTCATCATTAACAGTATTAGCATAAGTAACTACCTTTACTTTTTTTAAACAATTTAGCATTTCATCAGGCATACCGCACAAGAATCCGTCTTTAGAAGCTAATTGATCAGGGCAAATATCCCATTGATCTTGTGGAGTCCACCATTGCCCTTTTGGCTTACTTGAGTTTAGCCATTGTCGTAACGCAGATGTTTTCCAACGATTCCAACCATAAGCCATTTCTTGTGTAGAGTTTAAGTTTCCACTTCTACTGTCATATGGGATTGTTCCTAAATTTGTTCCACCACTACCAACAGTAACATTGACTGTTTCATTTAGAGTAATTCCACCTTTACCATATGAATAAACTTTCCAACTTGAAGGTGCGGTATCTGGTGCTCCGTAACATCCAGCTAATCTACCACCTTTTTCAACAGGTTTTGTCAATGTAAATTGGTAGTTGATTCCTGGTTTAACATTATTTCCCCATGCTTTTGCAAAATCGAAATTGTAAGTACCAGCACTAAGTCCATCAGGACACGCTAGAAACGCTCTCTGATGCGAAAATTGAATACCAAAAGGCAAAGTATAGTGCGATTGTAGCCACATTCCAGGAACAACTTCTCCGTCCTCTAAAGTCATATCTTCAAAGTGATTAACCTGCCAAGGCAACGTATACTTCTTGTTCGAGTCCGCAGTGTCTGTCCAATCCTCTAATAATTGTGTGCCAATAGCAAACGCACTTTCACCGACTCCGTTTGCAATTAATGTTCTTACCTTCTGCCAATCCATTGGTTGATATGAAATTCCATTTTGAGCAATGATATTCAATGCTTTTACAATTTTTTCTCCTGTTTCATCTGTTAAAATTCTGTGTTTTGCCATTATTCTTGTACCTCCTGAACAATATATCCTTCTTCGTCTACAGATAATCCCAACGCTTCAAATTCTTTTCTAAGCCTACTCACACCTAAAGAATCATCTAACTGTTGAACAGTACCTTTTTTAGTTCCTTGTCCATCTTCAACGATCAATAAATCTTCCTTGTTAATGCCTGTTGTTTCAGGCAATTCTTGTATTCTAACTCCCATTATATGTACCTCCTATTTAATTTTCATAGCTTTTATAGTGTTGAATATTACCTTTTTTGTTGTAGTAAACTGCTTTTATTTTCTTTATAACTCCATTGTCGTTGTAGAAAACCTTGGCAGTCCTTAATCGCTCTTTTCCAATTGTATCAACAATCAAGTTAACTCCATTCTTAGCCAAGATGTCTACTCCGTCTTTAGTTAGAATTTCTGTTTGATACAAATTTGTATTGTACGCAAGTTTAAATTGGTCAACCAATGTTTTAAAATCGCATGTAGCACTATCTGATTTAGAACCGAAGTTATCAACTACACGAACGTATAATGTATAACTTGTTTCAGGGCTTAAATTGTCTAAATGAATTTGCGTATCAGTTCCCACATTAATCCAATTTGAATTGTCTAGTGAATATTCATAGTGATCTATTGTTGCTCCTTCATTTACAGAGAATCCATACCAAGCAAACATACCACCATACGGCGTTAACCGTGTACATTCAATACCACCTACGTTTGGTTTTTCAGGGTTCAATGTTGTAAATGATGTACTAGCTGCTAACGAAGGTTGACCATAGTTATCGACCATTCTTACATAGAATTTATAGTTTGTATTAGGTTTCAAATCACTAAGAGTTAAGCTTGTTGCTTTACCTTGGTCTGTCCATTTTTTTTCATCATTAGATGTTTGATAAGAATAATCAGTGGCCATGTCTCCTAATGAGAATCCGCTCCAACTAACTGTTGCAGAATTGGACGTTACCGAGCTTAAAGAAACGCTTCCTTTTGAAGGCGCATTAGGATATTTAGTGGTTGCAGTAAAATCGACTGTTTCACTCCAAACTCCATTGTATTTTCTTTTGAAGCGATAATATCCAGTGTATTTTGTGTTCGGCTTTAATCCTGTCCATGTATCTACAAAAGGCGTATCGGCTTTTATTGCTTTATTCCAATCCGTCCATGTTTTACCGTCACGACTCCATTGGTTTTCCTCAGACTCAAACGGAACTGAAATTGTACAGTACATTGTATTGTATGTACTTCCAACATTGCTTATTGTTGCTTTTGGTGCAGTTCTATCAATATTAGGAAGCGAAATGTATACTACGTTTGCGCTTGTAGGACTTCCTATAGCTCCTGTATATGTTCCGTTAAACCAATAATATACTTCACTTGATGCATTACCATTAGAATCGTGGCCAACTGTAAATGAACCGTTTTGTAGAATATATTCCTTGCTCGTACCAGCACCACCATCTGTTAATGTAGCATGGCTACTGTAATCCGGCGCTCCTGTAACACCAGCAGACCAATCTTGTTCAACACAATAACCTGAATAGCTTGGGTTTGTATTTTCAACTAAAATTCTAGTTCTTGTATTGACTGTAGACCTATTATTTATAGCATCTTGTTCGCTCCGTGCGTATACTTGGAAATACATATTGCATCTGCCACTGTATGTCCAAATCAGATGGCTTGCAAGTAATTCCCATCCTCCACCTACATAAGCCATAGATTAGTCTCCTATCTGAAAGTAGAAATATCCGTTAGGACAATTTGTTGTAGTAGGGTCGGCAGTTCCAACTTTATAACGAATCGCTTCAATATTTACTGCATGGTTTTCATCAGGCGGTATCGTTACGTTATTAACCTTGATTGTTTTGATAGGCACTAATTGATCTACAACTTCTTGTTTAATATATCCAGCATCATTTTGAAGTTCAGATACATTTTTAGGGATTTCAGTTTTCTTTGCATAAACACTAGCTAAATCTAGATTGACAATATAATCAACAGGACTAATTGTATTTCCATCTAATTTAATAGTTGTGATAGGCACTTGAATAGCAATGTTTTTTTCGTTGTCTTTGGCAATGTTTGTTCCGTTTACAGAAATTGTCTTTACGAATTGATTTAGAATTTCCATTAAATCCAATTGATTAGAAATATCGCCAATCATATTTCCCCATTTGATTTTCAGATTCGCATGGTCATTGATTACTTGAATTTCTTTTCCGTTGTAAATATAGAACAATCCTTTTGAATCAACATACGCATGGTCTCTACTTGGATTAGTAATATCATTTACTGAATCAACGATTTCTAGCCAAAATTGACAATCACCATCTTTTAAAGGAAATACTACTGCCATATCTTTGTTACATACTACAGGTTGCATATTATTTTCCTCCAGCTTTCATAATGTCTGCAAAACAAGATGCACAAGAAGTAATTTCTACACCTAAGAACTTAGTGCAAGCTTCAATGAACTTCTTGTTAATCTCCAAAGCAACATTCAATAATTCAGGGTCTCTATCCGAAGCTTGATACGCTTCAAATGCAGTGTACATAGCCATACTTAAATGTTTAACTAAACACCACTGTTCTCTATCCCCTTTGCCGCCAAAAGAATTGTATAGATAAAGCATTTGAGAACGTCTGATATTGGCATAATCATCAATTTCATCCTTTAGTGCTTCAATCTTTTCTAAATTATCAGGAATTTCTTCTTCACTAATCAATCCGTTTTCAACCTCAGAAATACGTTTTTCTAATAAGGTTTTAGCGTGTAGTTCTGCACTTGCAATTTGTGTAAAACTACGGATAATATCTTCTCCAATTCCCGAAGTGCTATATTTGTTTTCCATCTACACAACCTCCTTTTTGTATGCTTTGATAGACAATCTAGCAGACTGTTGTTTTTGTTTTCTTTTAAAGTCAATTTGTTGACTGTTCAATTTCAATAGCGATATGGCAGACTGCCAATCTCTAGGATTTTGTTTTACATGATTTGATAGGTTTTCAATCCTTTGTTCATATCTATTCATAGATACCTCTTATCTGTTTACATGACTATATTTAAGATAATTTACTAACGTACAATCAAAATTTCCGTTTCCTGTTACTTTGATTGTTTTATATCCTGGATCTAATATTCTATTTCTCTCATCCTCTGAAAGATACCCACAAGCTTTAAGAACATCAAAATTCGAGTATTGCCCAGGCCATAGTCCATTGCCTGTAATCCACGCTCCGTTGAATTGCTGCTTGAAATATGGTGTCATGTCTATTCCTTCAATCTCAACATTAAAGTTTGTAGCAGTAGAATTATCTATTACTAGTTTAAACTCAAAACGCTCATAATAAATCAAATCCTGAGAAATTGACATTCCTATTACCGCTGGTTTAGAACTTGAACATCCCCATCTAGGGAACTCGTACCCATAAAAATCAACTATATGGTTTCTACGTTGAATGGAATTGTATCTTCCTTTTTCTTTCAAATCATAGACACTATCAGCTAATATATTTATCGCCTTACTAATATCCATAACTAACCACTCTTTCCGTCTCTATCTGTTCTTAGGAATTTCTCTAGAGTCAATGTGTCTATTTCAACTCCTGTTTTATCTATTTCTCTTTGTAGGTTTGTGATATAGAACCAATCATCTTGCTTTAAAATACGTTTCATGTATCTGTTACAACTTCCCAATTGCAATAAATTGAGATCATAAATAAATCTGATTCTATCACCTACATTTACTTCTTTAGGCAACGCTTCACAAGAAGTGTTGATAGAAAACTTTCTTCTTGCATTAATTAGTTTTCTACAGGCACAATCATATACAACCTTGGCCGCATAAATTCTATCGTTATCAGTAATGATAGTAGTTCCGTTTGTAGACTCAGGGTCAATGTTCTGTTGTACATAAACACTCTTTACTCTGAAAATACCAATGATATTTGATGTACTTATTGTTGTGGTATTGCAATACGGATAAGGTTGGTTTTGGCCAAAGAAATTAGCTCTACCATTACCAGCATCTGAAACGTACATCGCAACGTGTGATGCAGGTGTGTCACCACCTCTACCGAATATGCACCAATCACCAAATTGAGGTGTATCAACATAATCAAAGAATTGAGAATAGCCTAATTCATCTCTGTTATACCAAATGTAATCTGCATATCCATCACCGCCAATAGCTCTTGTAGGGTCGGGATAATTTAATGTTTGCAACGCTTTTTTCCATGCATCTACACATTGATATGGTTGTTCAGCAGGCACACCATCCATGTCGATAGATTGACCATTCCATGTGTTGATAAAATTCTGAGCGTTCCAAGGACGAGATTGTGTTTTATCCGTATCGGTTGTAGTTCCGTTATCATCTTGTTCCCACTCAGGAATCAAACCATAAATACGTTGAGCAAATTCAATACGTTTTTGATACTGTAAATCAATAGATGTATCACCTCGCTCATAATCTGCCATAAAAGCCATTACCATGTAATTCATATCGGCTTCCATGTGTGACCATTGTTGGAATGTGATGTTATATGAAGGAGTAGGAATCCAAGGCCCATTTGTAGCGTTTGTTGACCATTCTTCAACTAACTTAGCTACTTCCCCTTTTCCGTACATTGTGTAGCTTGAATATCCATGAGAACCAAGCCAATTGGTGATTCGTGTGTACGGAGTCCATTGAACCAATCCAAATCCTTTTTGAGAATCAGGAACATCACCCATTTGATACAAGTTAGGGTTTAAGGTTGATTCTACGTGACACGAACCACATAAAGCAGCAATAGCAGATTTGCTCCAAATGTCTTTTAAAGAGTGCCATAAGGCTTTAGCATTGTTTATTTCCTCTGTATCCGTCAAAAATCTTTGCTCTTTAGGAATTACCCATTTATAGTCTTTAGAGTCTTTTGTCATGTCCTCTAGACTAAATGGCGATAAATCATCAAAAGCAAATGTTCCTTCAATGAATACACCGCTTTCATATCCAACTGATTCCGTATCAATAATCGAATACTCCAATTGATTGTTAGGAGCTAATTTAGGAAAGTCTACATATTCATAATCACGCTCGTTATTTATGTTTGATCTCAAAATAACTACAGGAAACTTAGGGTTCTGTAAGCTTTTATCGTTATATACTTCTCTTAATGACAAAGAGGACATACCACTATCAGATTTATTAGCGTAAACTGTAGCTAAGTTAATAACATCCGAAAAATTGGTTTCCATTGTTGGCTCACCAATGATTCTGTAGTTTCTTCCTAACGTTGGTTTATTAGAAAGCATAACAGGTTGTTTCTTTCCAAAATATCCAACTTCAACTTGCTTATCATTTGTAAATGGAACTCTCCAATAAACAGATTGTGTCAATTCACAAGTTTTAGTAAGTGCATCCAATTTAGATTGTCTAGAATAAACATAGTCAATCTTTTCGTTATCAATCTCAGTTTCAAAGTTCATCTTCCACTGAGTCGAATAATACATATCTTCGCTTTCGTATACGTTCTTTATAAGAGCGTTTTTAACCGCATAATTTGTTGGGACTTGTCTGTATTCCCATTCGTTAATTACGTGCGTTAGAGATATGTTTAAACCACTTACAGAGGGTTTGTAGTCGGTAATCATTCCATAGAAAACTCCACAATCCATAATTACTCGCATTTCTTTTCTTCCTGAGATTAAATCGTAGTATTCGTTAGGAATTGTGATTTGCATTTCAGGTACTGTCATTAACTCGTTTGAAAAACTGATTGTGCTTAAAGCCTCTCTGAATCTTTTCTTAACTTTTCCAAATTCTAATATTTCAAAGTAAGGAATCATATTTACTCCTAACTACCAATTTTGCCTTGTCCTACCCATTTACCATTTTTTCTGATTCTACTTGACCCTTGGTTTTCTTTATTTGCTTTATCGGCACTGTATTTGCCAATAGTAACCCAAGAGTCTTTAACTCTCTTTTTAAACCATCCTGTAGCTCTATCTAAAGAATAGAATATGCCACCTTTTCTTACTGCCCATGGTCTAAAATCAGGGATAACTTGTTGAATAGAATATATATTCTCGTAAGGTAATGTAGCATCTTCACCTCTTAATTCAACTTTAACGTGTGTTGTATTGGTTGGAAGTTGCAGCTTACCACTCCATTGACTATTTTGTGCCACTGTTTCCCATCCTGATGAATAAGCCAATGGCCATGTATCGGCATGAGAGAATATTACTTGATTGTAAATCTCTCTCCATGAGGCTTTATTGTTGTTAGAAACACTAATGATCAAAATATAGTTATATCTTCCACCATACTGTACATACTTTCCGTTTCCTGTATATTGACCAGCATCCGTTACACCATATCCAACTAAATCTAATGTGAACGTAACACCATAGTTTCCATCATCTGAAAAGTTGATACCTTTTCCATAGCCTTTAGCATGGGCAGCAGCAAGTGGGAATCCAAAGTCTGCGGTATCGCCTGGATTTCCACCTAATACTACGTTTGCGTATGGTCCTGTGTTATCGTAAGCTCCGTGAAAGTTTTGCCATGCCATTAAACACCACCAGCCAAATCATTATCAGAACTTCCGTTATTAGTACGGATGTATGAATTTCCATCAGGAGTACCACCAAAGATATTGATATTACCTGTAGCAATGCTTCTTCCGTCATTGAATTTTCCTTCAAATACAGTATCTCCTGTTTGTTTCCATGCTCCACTGTTTTTAAGATTTGTAAGAATCTTTTCAACCGCACTGTACATATCTCCAATGCTGCCTTCAAATTTTCCGACCTTATTTTGTAAATCTCTGATAGCATTCCAAATCTTTTGGATTTCTGCCCATAGCTTTTCGATTTCTTCCCATTGTCCACAATCAGAACAAATCATTACATCCATGATACTGATTAAATTCTTTTCCAAATCTTTGATAGCTTCTTTTGCATCACAAACATCATATGTATCAATCTTTTCTAACAACCCACCTAATAAGCAATCGTTCATATCGTGCATATCTGTACAGTTGTTATGGCCCTTATTTTCAAACCCTTGATTTGCTTTAAGATTTGCACAAATAGCATCTGTTACACCTTTTTGAATGAAATTACTGCTTGTAGCTTTCAAAGAATCGCAAGCAGAACAAACATCTTTATTCATTTATGTGTACCTCCTAATCTCTACAGATAACGAAGTTTACCTTGTTATCATTTACAAAACGAGTGTGTAGAGATATTTCATCATCTTCTATCCAATCAACATAAATAGAAAGGAACTGCAACCAATTTGTTGTTTCTCCGGCTTTTACTGTTCCACTCATGCTTAATTCCACTGTTTTGTTAATATCTTCTTCAAATGAAGTGTTTGTTGTTTTTGAATAAACCAAAGATCCACTCTTATTAGGAACACGAATTGAAACAGTTGGAGCTGAACCAGCGGAAACTCCCGTCATTTTATAAGAGTAGTGTTTCAATGTAACACTGTTGAATTTGTATGTAGCACTCTTATCTTTGTTAGGCTTCATACAGAAATCTACTTTTCCTGTAATAACTCCGTCAGCTACTTTCTTGTAATCACTAGTGTGAATCCAATCTGAATATCTGAATGTGAAATTACCTTGTCTGTCAATTTCAACGCTCAATCCAGGTGTAGACTGTTCAATAGTATATTGCGTTTCGATTGCCAAATTTTGAAGTTGAAGATTATACAACTGATCTTGCAATCCACACATCCAACAAATCATAGCTGCTTTCATGTTGTAATCGTTGTTAGCGTATTGGCTCATAAACAATTTCCAATCACACAAATCAAATCCATCTATGATGTCATACAAGCCTTTTGTAAGACAATCATTGGCATTTTCCATGTCTGTACACGTATTATTACCATTATCAGGATTTAAGCCTGTATCGTTTCCTAAAGACGTACAGATTGAATCTGTAACACCATTTTGGATAAACTCTGCACTGCTATCTTTTAACTTTCCACAAGCAGTGCAATAACTTTTTACATTTGCCACTGCAAGCCTCCTTAATTTGTAAGTTCATCAACATCTATATATACACAAGCCATCTTACAACATGAGCCTGTGACCACTAATCTATTCATTCCATGATGTACTGTGAACCCAAATTCATCTTCGATCACTAGATTATCTAAATCTACTTCCTCTGATGCACAACATCCATCCGCAGTAAAGTATAAGTTCCAACTTGAATCAAGTGTTAAAATTCCATCATATTCACCTAAAATCATCATTTTGTTTCCGTTTATTTCAATTTCAGGGTTTTGGAATTTACCATCTAGAATCAATTTGACCTTATCGGTATCTAATACTGTTCCACTGTAGAATCTTCCAGCAATTGACTCAACACAATAATCTTTTTTACAGATTTTGTTCTTAATCAAATCATCACCGAAAATTTGTTCACCTTTGATGCAATCATAGACAATCTTGTATGAATTGCCACAATTCATAAAATCTTCCAATGCTTTAGTTCCCATTACGCATAAAGATGTTTCCTCTGTAATGTCTCCACAATCGCATAAACACGAATTGCAAGTTTCCATATCAGGGGGGCAAGTAACACAACACGATAAGCACTCTTGAGCATCTCTGAAATCCTCACAATCAAGGATATTACATACAGAGTAAGGAACTAAGAATGTTTTCTTTGTGTCTGCAATATGCCATACACCTTCCCAAAGTTTAAAATCAATATCCATTGATAGATAACCTTGGTATTTTTTGTAATCTTCACTAAATCCTGTGACATAGGCCCATGCCCAAATCAATTTGTTATCTTGAATTGCCCATAACCTTCCAGGTTTAAGCAAATTCAAATTGAAATAGTCACGTAGGAATCTTCTATCTTCATCATGAAAATGTTCATAATTAAAATTCAACGTTAAGGACAAATCACCTTCCGTAAGAAACTGTTGATTCTTTTGGAAAGCAACATAACTACCATGTCCGTAACTGTATTCTTGCGTTGCGGTCTTTGTATCTTGCTTTAGAGAGGCAGAGGAAATCTCCTCCGCACTGTCTATTACAAGATCATTAAACTGAACGTATGTTTTTAATGGGTTTAAGTTATAACAAGTCATTATGCCAAACCTCTCAAGCATCTACCTACTTTGATAGCCTGCCTTCTTTCGTTTCCTTCGTTGAAAGCGATACTGTTGTTCGTAACACGATTATCGTTATTATTGATAGTCACATTCTTATTAACAACACTTCCAACTTGAGAACCATATCTAGTAGACAATTCTTTGAACGCACCTTTTAAATCCATGTTGTTTACTTTATCCATGAAGCTTTGACCTGCGTTCTTAACTGCACTACGTTTCATTACATACTCACCAGGAGTCAACATAGCAGGTACTGTATCTGTTCCACTAGGCTTCATAACGACAGGTTGTCCGCCTTTTTTCAAGTAAACTGGGCCACCTTTAGCAAACTTCATATTGTTTCCTATTGATTCGTTACCTCTGTTTACTGTAGGAGTGGTTGTACCGCCTGTATTAATGCTTCCTGATTGATTGTTGAACGCATTTTTAAATGCACTTCCTAAATATTGTCCTAAATCTGTGAATCGTGTTGAATATCCATACATCATAGTAATCTGATTAGAGATTGAACTAGACATATTAGAGATACCTTCACTGAATCCACTCACAACATCTTTTCCAAACTTCTTACCTACGGATTTGAAGCTTTTCTTCTTCAATGAAGCTTTAGCATTGTCGATCTTAGTTCCAAATGAACCTTCAATATCAATACTTTTGAAACCTTCAATAATTCCATTGGCCATATCTGTACCAGAGGTATTAAATTCAGACTTCATGTTTGATAAAGTTGTTGCCATATTGTGGAAGGAAGTTACGATTGAGTTTACTTCTGTAACAACATCTGTAGTAGCTTCTCCAACTTTCAATCCTTTAACATTGTTTAGGAATGTTTGAATACCTGTTGTGACTTCTCCAACCTTAACAAAGTCTAGATTTAATCCAACGATAGAATTTAAGCTTTCACACGTTTTTTTCAACTTAGAAACAGTCTTATTAACTGTGTCCATATTCTCTAGATTTTCAGTTAATCCTTTGTTTGTTGCCATTTCATTCACTGCATTTCCAATACTCTTAATATTGGCTTTCAGTGTTTCAAAGTCGAAATCAGTTGAATATACGTTCAAAGTGCCGAATTTAAGGATTATATCGCCTAAAGTTGTAATCGCCTTTAGTGCGTTATTAAATAGCTTAGAATCAGGCATTTGTCTCAAGTTGTAAGACAACATATTCTTGTCTTTTCCCGTTCCAACACCAGCTGCAGAAATATATCCAATCGCTTGAGAAATACTAGTGATTGTCTTTTTAATATCATCTGCATTTGGTAAAGGATTGTTTGTGATTGTTGCTTGCAAGTTTCCAAATTCAGGAACAATCTGTTCCAAAATCTTCAATGTATCTAGGAACTCTTGAGCGTTTGTAGAGTTTAAATTAGATTTAATACTCTTTGTAACATCAGGGAATACAATTTTTTTCATTTCTTGAACAACACTAGCTACATTCTTTAAAATGCTTGTACAATTCTCAACGTTAATTGAACTTCCGTTGATACTAGACATTTTAGAAAGGCTAGAAGCCATTGTTGTATAGTTCTTAACGATACTGTTTGCATCCGCAATGTTTGTTGCACTTGATGTGCTAACTGTAGGAAACTCAAAATCATTAATATTCTTGATTACCTCTTGAATATCTTTGAATTGATCGTTGAAAGAACTACTATCAATACTCATTCCTTGTACTTTTGAAATTGATTCTCCAATAGTGACAAGTTTCTTTAGAATCCTAGTAATATTCCAAGTCTCCATGTTTTTCCATAAAGACTCAGAACTTTTAATAACTTGACTCCACCAAGAAGAATATGTTCCTCCGCCTTCAAACATATCTATGACATCCATAATTCCTTGGATTTTCTTTTTAAGTCCTTTTGTGTTTGAAGGAACATTCTTATCGACTTCTTGCATAGCTTTAGCACAAGCAATCAACGTACTAGCTAGTCCTGTTGTTGTTACCATTCCTAGCACTTGGGCCAATGTAGTGATTCCACCCGTTAGGACACCAGCACCACCTTGAATACCTGTAATAAGTGTCATAGAGCCAATGCACTCAAATAATCCTAATAACTTATCATTGAATGTATCGAATCCATCAGGCATAGTTTTATCTAGCTCTTGCATAGCTTTTGCAAATAGCCATAAAGCTCCGCCTTGACCAATCATCATTGCCAATCCTGTTAAGGCATTGTTCATCTCTAATACTTTTGAAACTGCTGCATTAAGTGTGTTAGCTCCCATCATCAATCCCATTACAGAGAATAGATTTGTTAATCGCATAGGCAATGTAGTAATGTCATTTGGAACATTCTTTTCAATTTCCTTTATCGCTTTGCAATAAAGAATAATTGTTCCTGCCCCACCAGCTATGATAGCTAATGAAGATAATTTATTTTTAAATCCTTCTACATCAAAAGTTTTTGGTGTGCCTACCGCAGTAGTAATCTCATCTGAACTCTTGAATGCATCTTTAATAGAACTAAATTTACTTCCTAATTTTCCTAGGAATGGAATATTGAAACTTTTTCCTTTGAATTTTGAAGAAATGTTTACTAAATCTCCTAAAAGGCTAATTCCACCGCTTCCAAGTTTCATTAACTTACCAGCATACTTTAATCCAATACCAATTTGGATGTAGTCTGATACGAAACGTCCTAATCCTTTAGAAAAGCTTCCGTCTCCCATTTCGGTGATTTTATCTTTTGCAAAATTATATAGACCGCTAACAAGAGGCTTGAAGAAATCAATTGCTCCTTTGAAATCATCTAATCCTTGTTTAAATCCACCAACAAAATCTTTGAAACTAAACGTTTTTAAAACGCTCAATAATTCAGAGAACTTCGTTTTAATGAAGTCTATGCCTTCGCCAATTTCTTTTTTATGGCTTCTAATGAAGTTTGCTCCTATATCTCCTAAGCCTTCAACTTTTTGAGAAAGTTTATAGATATTTCCGTAAATTGTAGCTCCTGTTAATTCCGTTGAAACCTCATCTAATGCACCTAACCACTTTTCTTCGGCTTTACTAAATCTCTTAGGGATTAAGTCAAGACCGTTTGAGATTGTGGCTACAGATGATTTAACCATAGTTGCCAACGAATTTAGGCCACCACCACCTTTTTCATCCAATTCAATCAGAGCATCTTCAAATTGTTGTAATGAAATAGTTGGATTTGAACCTGTAAATGCTTCTCTAAACTCTGCAAATGACATATTAAATTTCTTTGCAATAGCAGTTAAGGCTGGTGTCATACCTGCATCTTCCATTGATCTCAATGTACGAGCATCCATTTTAGAACCCATGATTTGAGAATACTGAGTAACCGCATTGTTTACCCCCTCAGAATCACCACCGAATGTCAAAATGGAATCATTAATTGCCGAGAATAGCTTTTGAGACCTATCTAAATCATGATTGATTGAAGTAAATCTCGTAACATGGCTTAGAGCGTCATCTAAAGTGGTTGGTAGACCCAAAATGCTTTCATCTAGGTTATCAATCATCTTTTGGATTTTCGTTGTAGAATCGTCTACATCACCTACTACAGTGGACAATGTTCTTTTCGCAACTTTGATTGTATCGTATCTTTTAACACCGTTTGAAAATGCTTCGCCCATTGCGTTTTGTGCACCTGAAACCAATCTATACAAGCTAGAATATCCAACACCTTGTACTAAGAATCGTCCAATATCTCCTATTGGATTGTTTTGGAAATTCTTAGCAATGTTCAACATACTAGAGCCTAGATTTGACATTTTATTTCCGACATCAAATGTAACCTTACTAGCAGTTTTCAAAGCTTTAGCAGCTTGTTGAAGATTGTTTAGTTTGTTCAAACTATCTTGATAGCCGATAACTTGTGACTCAATATCAGCTTTTGTGTTTCTTACATCATTCTCTTTTCCGATTGTTTCATCTAGCTTTTTATTTGTATCTTCTAACTTAGAAGAATCAGCTTCTAATTTTATTTTTTCTTTATCTAAATCTGCGATTGAATCATCAATCTCATCAACCAATTTTTGAGCATCATTTAATTCACTGATGTTAGCTTCAATCTTTATCTTCTCTTTGTTAAGATTGTTAATTTTCTTTTGTACTTCATCAATTTCAATGCCAACCTCTCGCATATCATATTTGAGAGCTTCACGTGCACTGTATAGGTCTTTAAGCTTGTCGCTTTTATCGTTTTCACCTAGTGTCATGTCATTAATGACATCATGAATTTCGTTGGCATTAGCTTTTAAATCAATATCAATAGAAAGCTTTTTATTACTCAAGGCTAATAACTCTTTTTTAAGCTCACTAATATCATCTTTAATATCCAATAATTGATTCTTGAAATTAGCTAGATTATCCAAATCTACTTTCAGAGCAATCTTTTGTCTTTCTAAAGCTTCCTTTTCTTTTTTGATTTCTTCTAATCTTGCCTTAATTCTTTCTAATTCTTGGGTGTTAGCATCAAATTTGAGTTTTACCTTTTCAATTTCTTTTAACTCTTTTTCAAGTTGTTTTATTCTTGCTTCGGCATCCTTAATGTCAAGGACTAACCTAGCACCGACTTCACGTACTGACATCTTCGGACTCCTTCGCTAAATCTGTTTTCTGCATGAAATGAACCGCATATCTGTCAATCTGAGGTATTTTCTTTTTAGAATTTTTATTTGCCTCGTTAATTTCATTCCATGTTTTATCGCTTTGTAGATTTGCGTAGTACCCAAAGGCTACAACTAATTCAGAAACACCCCAATGGTCTAATATCTCATTGGGGCGTATTTTTAGAATTTTACCGACATAATGAGCCATGGTTGAATAAAGATTTAGTTCTGCAACATAAGATTTTGCTTTTTTTACTGAATCCTTTTTATCATCCCCCTTATCAATTATTTGATAAAAACTGTTTCTACCTCATTGAATAATTCAGGATATTTGATAATTAGGCTAATCATGCAAGTTAAAACTGAATATTGCATCATGTGATCTTCATAAAATTCATCTAATCCTAAGAAAATTGCAACAACTTTATAAAGTCCATCAACTAAATTTGTAGAGGATTGAGCGTATAAATGGAAAATCTGTTCGTTTGCTTCATTCATATACGCTTCATAAATCTGAACCATAGTTTTGCTCACTTCTTCATCATCTGTGTCTGTTGTAACGATTCCATCTTTTCCTTCAATGAATTTGTGGCCATAGTATTCCTCGATTTCTTGGAATTTTTCTTTATATGGGTCTAGGATTTGTTCTGCATCCAATAGCAATGGCTTTACTTCGATTAAAGCTTCTACCATCTTCATATCTTGTCTAGGAGATAATGTTAGATTTTCAAACTTCTTATCGAACATAACGTATTGCCCTACTCTTTTAGCATTCTCAGGAACATCAATTTTATGTTCTTCGATTTCTTTTTCAGTGAATCTAAAACTCACTTCAATATCAATTGTTTTAACATCTGTCTTATTTGCATCACCAACAACTGCAATTTCACCACCATTGCCATAGACTGCGTGAGGAGTATCATCCTCACGAGCTACTTTTAACTTTTCAATCATGGCATTTAACTGTGTTGGTTCTAAAATCTTTTGTTCTTCCATCTCATTTGCCTCTCAATTTCTATAAATTAGCGTTAGCTTTGTTTACTACATAAACTTCATACCAGTTTCCACGAGTATCTTTCTTGAACGCTAAACTAAATTCAAACGCTCCGTCATCAGGGATACCCATTGGGAATGAAGTAATTTTTGCATTGTGGTAAGTAAATACTTCCGCAGTTCCATCACTTCTATAACGAGTGATTGTAACTTTAGCTCTCTTATTCTTTAAGCTATCGTTGTTTGCTACATAGTGTTGCAATACATCAACAGTCATTGGATAAGAAATCTTTAATGTTTTACCTACTAAATTTTTGTTGAAATAAATTTTTGAACCCTCAATATCTAAGCTTGGATTGATTTTACTGTTCAATACTTGGTATTGAGACTCATCTAAATTAGCCAACAACGGAGTGTTGATTCGGTTCAATGTAGAATCTGTGATATTGCATTGGTCGCTCAATGCTGCATAGATAAATCCACATTCTTCAACAAAGTGGTCTGCAATATGGATTGAACCATATTCAGAATGTTCTTTATCTGTTTCAATAACCACTTCCTGAGTACGCATCATAAAGCCTTGAGACTTATCTCCCTTGCCGATAAATGGGTTCATAGTTAAGTAGTTTGATGTTAATTGAGTGCCTGTAAATGAACGCTCAATAGAAGCAGAATCATCATCATAAGAATCATCAAAGCAACTTGTATCTACAGGGTCTACAGTATCGTCACCATCAAATCCTGATAAGCAACTTACTTTAATGTCGTTGTTAGAATCTAAGTCTGCAAATTCTTCAAAGAAACTGATTGAAGAAAGACCAATCAAGATACTATTTGTTGATTTGTCTGTTAACGCTACTTCAATGCTTAAACGGACACCTGATGTACTTGCTTCCCATCCTTCTCCTACTACATTTGTAGGAACTGTTGATAAGTCAATCTGTACAGGGTAGAATCCTTCTTTATCTGCTTTTAAAGTGCTTGTATACTCATCTGCATTTGTCATTTCATGATCTAAAACATCTGAAATCTTTGTTGTGATTGTGTAAGTACCAGCTTGAGGAACATTCACGTAGTAGTAAACAACACCTGCCGCAAAGTCTAATGCATTTTTCAACGCTTTAAATACCGCACCGCTTGTGTGTACTTTGTTCCCTTCTTCAGCTTTTGCATCTGTTTCTTTAGAAGTAATGAACAATGTACCTGTATTTTTACATCCAAATGATTCGCAAACGTTGATTAAATCAGGTGCAATAGTACGTGATGTATAAGCACTAGAAGTACCTGTAATCTTTTCAAATTTACGAGTATTGATTTTTAAACAAGAATCAATATCACTCATGATAGTAATATCAATTTCTTGAGTTTTAGTTAATTTAGAGACACTTAATTTGTCACTAATAATTTTGTTAATGTTGCAGTTAGACATTATTTTTGCCCTCCCATTGTAGCTTTTAGTACACGCTCCATAGCACGCTCTGCTTTAGCACCGCCTAATTGATTTAAAGCGTTTAGTTTGCGTGAAACAAATGCTTGAACATCTACTTTCTGTTCAGGAGTCTTTTTAGCTTTTGAAACTTTTTCTTCCATTTTTAATCTCCTTTATTTAACTTTTGCATCAAATCTAGATACCGCTCTAGCAACAAAATCATTTGCCTTTCTAGGTGGCATCTTAATTTTGTGTGCAAAGTGTTTCTTTCCCATTTCATCTACCCAAACGAATGGCCTTCCGTTTTTACGCACTAACGTATAAACTCGTTTCGTTCCATTCTGTACCATTGGGGAGTAATCAACATGAGAAGGGTTTCTAGAATCTTTTTCTAGTTTGTCTGCATCTACACCGATTAGATATTCGGTATTAGATACTTTTTCTTTCGTGATTGAATCTTTTAAAGCACCTGGCCTATATTCATTCCATGGCATACTTGTCATTTCTTGAGCATAGAATCTACTACCTCTTGGAGCTTCTTCTCGCATAGTTTCTTCTAATTCACTAGCCAATCCTTCAAAATCTTCTTCACACGCTTCTATAACATCTTCTAAGAGACCTTTTAGCATTTCCTACACCTCGATAAAGGGGTAATAAAGTTTGCCTCCATAGACGTATTTAAAGCCTTTTAGGAATACACCATCTTCATACGATACTTCCTCAACTTTGTTCATGAGGAAGATTTTTACTAGGCCACTAGGCAAACACATACGTTTTGAATACTCATAAGATGTGTTTGATTTGGCTTTCGCACCGCATACAGGGCATCCGTTTTTCTTTGTGGAACTTTTCATTCCAATATATTTAATTCTCATACTACTGCACCAACCCATGTGTCTTTTGAATTACATACTGACAAGATACCTAACTGCTCTGAATACGCTTTTGTAATATGTTCACGAACATACACACTAATTGAAATCTGAGCATCAGAATTTTCTTCTGAGATAAGAACATCACTACCATCTGTTTCTTCACAAGTGCTACAACCACATTCGCATCTATTCATTGCGATAACAAATTGTAGAAAGTCGCAGAATACAGGCAATAGACATTCAGGTATCGTTTCATATCCAGCTACATAACTGACAACGATCTTAGATAATTCATCACATCCACAATTGCACACATCTTTGTAGTCGATATTAGATAAATCAACGTACACGATACTGTCGTATGGGTTATAAGAAAAATCTTTATCGACTTCTAATTTGTGAGTAGTAAATGTAATTCTTTCTCTAGTGATAACAGATACTTCAATTGTTGTTGGGTCAATCATTGGATAGAATAGCGGTATGCGTACAATCCCTGAATCGCATCCACATTTCTTAAATTCACCAACATCAAAGACTTCCTCTCTTTGAGATGAGAGGAAAGTCTCACATGGATGGTTTTTCCAACAAGTGATGGTACTAATTAAATCAATTAGTTCTCCAACATTCTTTTCAAGCTTATCTGCTTCTAAATCGCTTTCCTTTATGCACGAACAATAATTTTTCAATTGTTCGACAATTTTTTCGTACATTATTCACCAATGTTGATTGGTACGATAGTTGTTGGTTTTAATACAAGGTCTAATCCGTTTAATGTATCTCCTAATGTAGCTGCTGACATTGGGATACCTTGGATTACCATTAATCGGTTTGCATCAGTTCCAAATGCACATCCAAAGTTGTAGTAGTAATCACATTGAGTACCGCATCCTTCAGATGGTGTATCTGTAGCACCGAATGTATGACGTTGGAATTTTTCAGATGGTTGGAAAGTAGTTCCCATTACCAAACCTACTGTATTTCCTTCTAATACCCATACATCACCTGTGCCTTTTGTAATGTCACATGGAACTAATTTATCTGCGATAAATCCATGTCCTTTAAATGCGACTTCGCCTGTTTCTTTATTGCGAGTCCATCCATCAGGGTATTCTCCGTTGAATTTACCTGGAACAATAACAGATTTGATACCTTCAAGTACCAATGGGTGACAAGCGAATTTGTAATCGCCATCTCCTAAAGCTGCCAAACGTAAACCAACTGAATCAAACGCAGATAATACGTTTGTACCTACGATTTTGATAACCGCTTTATTTTCCATTACTTCCAATAATCCATGGAATGGTTTCAATGTAGTAGTACCTGTAGACATTGTCCCTAAGATTACGTTAATAGCAGTGAAGTATGCCATTGAAATTAAATCCATACGTTTCTGAGCTTCTTTAATAGTTTCTCCTTCACGTTGGAAGTAGCAAACCATGTCATTAGCTTTGATTTTACGTGTTTCATTTACTAAGCTATCCATAATAGGCTCACAACTCTTTAAACACAATAATGCTAATGGTGCATTGCTACCGCATTTAGCTAAATCTAATGGAACCCAGCAACATTCACCTTGTGTTGATTTAGGTTCTGTTGTTCCGTATGTGAATGGCAGCTGAATATAGAATTTGCCATCTTCTTTTTTTGTTACGCTCCATGCTCCTCGGTTCATAGCACCTTGCATCTTACGTGAAGCTGGTGTGTTCATTAACCAAGAAACTAATGGGAACACGTTTTGGAATGGATTGGCTGGTGAGTTATCTGAATAATCAGTACCGATACCAACTGTTCCTACATTTGATTTAGAAGCATTTGCTGCTAAATTCTGTCTTGCTTTTTCATAATCAATATAAGCTCTTGAGAATGATGTTAAATCCTCGATATTAGAACTTAGACGTTCTACCATTCCTGGTGTAACTGCCATTTTCTCTAATAATGTGTTATCAGGATTTGTAAATAATAAATCTAACATGGTTTACCTCCTATCCCCACATATCTCCGCTAACTTTAGAAGTTGAAGCTAATTTTTCTTCTTTCTTTTCTTTATCGTTAGCTTGTCCTGAGATCAAACTAGACAATCTGTCTAATGTGCTTTCTGCTTTCTTTTCAAATTCTGTTTTTTCTTTCTTAGAATTTTTTAATTTTTCTTTTAATTCAGCATTTTCTTGTTCTAATGCTTCAACTTTTGCACTTAAAGCTTCAAAAGCATCCATGAATTTGTTGATTTTTTCCATGTCGTCCTTAGACATTTCAACAGTTTCTAATGTTTCTTCGCCTTTTTTAGCTTCTTCTTTGTTTTCTGTTCCTTCTTCTTTACTTTCAGGTGCTTTTTCTTCTTTAGAAGGTTCTTTTTCTTCTTTTTCTTCCTCTTTGTTTTCTAAAGCTTCATTCTTCTTTTCTTCTTTATTTTCAGAACTCAACTTTAAAATCTTTTCCCATAGGTTCATTTCTGAGTCTCCTTTACTGTTTAAATTTTCGCCTGTACTGTTTACATTGGCTGGATTTGCAACAACTGAGAAACCAGAAATCTCGATTTCGTTGTAGAAAGGTGCATTAAATTTAAATGACGATTCAAAATCGAGTGTTCCTCTCAGTTCTGCACTAATACTCAATGGTATTTCTTGTTTCAATAAATCTTGCACTATGTGCAATTCCCTGTTTAGTTTGACGTTTACATCAAGACCTTTTCTTCCATCCCCAATATCGACAACTGTTAAATCATCTTTAGTCCATGTACCTAAGTTTAAAGGGAGTGATGTAATGTCAATGTGAGCTAAGTTGATATATCCTACATAATCAGAACTCAAGCTATCGTAGAACGCTTGTACTGCCCCTTTTTTGATGTATAGACGAATATCATCTCCACCCTCATATGTTATTGCTCCCTCGTCAATAAGACGTGTAGGTTTGTTTTCTACGTACCCTGAGGAGAGGTTCACACTGACATAATGGTTTTCTTTATCTACGCTAGATAAAGTGATTGCATTGTCATAAAATGCTTTTCCTTTTTTTCTGCGATCAAGGCTATCTTTAATGCTTTCTACATATGTTGGAACTCTTTTCTTTTGTGGCATTATTTCTTAGTCTCCGTTTCTACTACAATTACGGGTTTATAGAACAATTTCTGAATCCTTCCACCACATGAATTACATTTCTTGACTTCGTATGGAATCTTTGCTCCTTTTAAGATTTCTTCCATTGTAGAATCATATCTTTTTTGAATAGTTTTGTTTCTAAGCGCTTCTAACAAAACTTTATCTTCGGGAATCTTGTATTTCTTCTTAGGCTCTAGAACTACATATCCGTATAGCAAAGTACCGCTATCTAATCTTGAATAAACGTCAATTTGCGTTTTTTCTTCTATTACATCAAGAAGTTTCAAATACTGTTTTGCGTTCTTTGCTGCTTCTTCCAATGCGAACTCATGTCTACCATTTTGCTTTAAGAAAGCATTTCTTTCTTCTAGGGAATCGAACCAAGTAACACCGTTAATAGTTTGTACGTTGTTTTGCATGGTCTCTCCTTCTAAGCATCATGGCATTGATCGTCTGTATACTTTGTTTCTGTTTGTTCTGAGCGTTCTACTTTTGCTACATTGCAGAATAAGAATGAAGTATAAGTTGTTACTGTTTTTGGAGGTTCTTCATCTGTTTTTGTAATAACTGGCCATTCAAATCCAATAGCTCCGTCTTGGTCATTCAATTTGTTATTCCAAGCAGTGTTAAAAGCAGTCGCATCTTTTCCTTCTAAAGTGATTGGGTTTCCGTACCCTTCTTTAAAAGTGATTTTTACAGTGAAACTACGTTTAATTGACATTTATGTATCTCCTTTCGTTGCTTTGCATATAAAAAGGCAATACCTCGAAATATGCAAAAATCTATATAGACAGTGAAAACTGTTTATACCTTTTGTTTATTTCCAAATATTGCCTTGTTTTTTTCTACTTTTTACTTCTAATTAAAACTCTAATGTATCTTCTACTTGTTCTGTTGGGTTATTACCAATCAATTTAAGAATCTTGACCATTGATTCTTTGTTCAATTTACCTTTGAACTCGTTGATAAAGTCTGTATCTGAAATATTTCTTCGGCCAATTAAGAATAAATCGGCATTTCCTTTTGAATCTTTCTTAGCTCCAATCTGATATACAGGAATTGTAGTTGTATATACACGTCCACTAGCCTGTTCTTTGCAAGCTCTGTAGTCTGTTACGACTTCGTAATATACATCTTTAACAGTTTCTTCCTTCTTTGTTTTTTCATTGGCAACAGTTTTTACGATTTCTACTTTTCTGTATCTGTTCTCAAAGAAAGAAGTTGGAACTGCAATTGCATTGGCTTTTGTTTCCAAATACCCTAATCCATCAGGTCGCATAGGTCTTTCACCAAATTCAACCTCTTTACCTTGGATTTTCTCTTTTACCAATCCAATTTTATTGATTCTCTGTGCATCTTCAAATGAATATAACGGAGTCCCATTCAAACTTCCTAGGGGTGTTACCTCATTTTCAGATAAGATACTTTTTAAAATATCCATTTCCATTTTATTTTCTCCTCTCGCTATAGCGTTTTCTCGATAGAATCCATCATTCTAGTAACTGATTCCATCATGTAATTCTTTGTGCTCTTGTCTAACGCTTCTGCTCCGTTGACAATCGCACCTACGATTTGAGTAACTGACAAGGCCAATTTATATGTCTTTGCAGACTTGTCTTGTTGTTCTTTCAATTCGTATTTATCAAAATAAACCTTTGGCACACCTAATTTCTCACTTAACATAGGAGAAATCTGAGTGGCGAACCTTTCTCGCATTGGTACGATTGTATTTGTCATGGCATTATCTATGATTCTTTCCATAGATACGTTTCCTGATACATCCCCTAAACCGATTAATTCAGGAGTAAGTCCGAAACACTGACAAATAATAGAACCTTCCTTCATTTGAAGATATTCTAAGAACTCCGTACCTTTTGTAACACGAGGCAAGTGATCCATTTTATCGAAAATAGAGCTTGCAAGGATTACATTGTCTGATTTTGAATTTCTGATTTCCTGACCTAGACGTTTAGCTTCAATTCTTGCTTTGTCGGCTCTGTCTGCTTTAGAACTTGATGATTCGTCTAGAACTTGGGAAGCCGATAAATCAATCGTATCTCCCTTGGCAAATCCGTCTTTCAACCAAAAAATCAAACGTCCAGGGCCATCATACTGAATATCGTAGTTCAAACGCTCGTAAACCGCACCTAATAGTTTTAGACGTTGTTTATCACGTAATAAACAAGATAATCCGTTCTCATGGTCTGTTCCGTTTCTAAGATTGCAGAAATTATCAGGGATTTCTACAATGATTGTTCCGTCTTTTGACATTAATTTGCCTGTTTTAAGGAATAACGCTTCATCAAAGTCGATTTCCTTTGTTCCTAATGAGATAGGTTCTTTATCGTCTGCCGACATAGCATAACAGATAGGAACTCTAAAGCCTTTATATTCATCATCTTCACGCATGATAGAAACATAGTTGCGATAGTTCTCTGTAACAATTCCTTTATCTTCGTCTAGCCAACGAATACCGCATTTTCCGTACAATAACGACTGCATAATAGCATTTTGAAGTACAGAATAGTTCGTAACACCTTGTACATTGTGTCTATAAAGGAATGGCATAAGAACATTCTTGTCTAAATTCTCATCACCCGTTGTGATTCCATTTGAGAATATAAAGTCAATAACCTTACCGATAACATATGGTAGCGTTGGTAGATTGTCTATCATCCAATCAATCTCATCAAACTGATTCTTAAAGTTTGTCTTTATAAATCCGTTGATGCAATCTGAATTGCAGTTTAACATAGCTTCCATTACCTTTTCGGCTTCGGTTTCTGCATTAGAACTGTGAATATTGTGCGAAATGTTAGGTGACACATAGGTATTGGATGCTAGTTTAACTCTATCCTTTTGTCTTTTCTTTGTTCTTCGACTCAAATTAGCACCTCCTAATCGTTATCTGCATACGCAAGTATTTCACTGCTTAGATTATACATTAAACAACTGCGGACAGAAAGTACTGAGGAATCTAGGGCATCAGGGGAGTGTCCTAAGCGTTGTTTTATCTCTTCCTTAGGAATAATGGCTATCTTCTTATTGTTCTTCGATACAGTCCTTGTAGCAAGCAATTCAGGCTTCAATCTTTTGGCAACTTCCGTTGTGAAAGTCAATTTCTTACTGTCCATTAGCTGCTGAAAGTCTAAATACATTTCCGCTCTTAGATTAAATGCATAAGCCGCACTGTAATGTCTTGCCTTGATACGTGTTTTTGTTGGCCCTCCTTGGAAATTAACACCCTCAAGGATAAATCCTAGCTTATCTGAGTATTTTGACAATCCTTCGGTCAACCAAGTACCGAAACCAACGTCAACACAAACATATTTGATATTTAATGTCTCGATAATCTTAACAATCTTGGTAATAATCTTCTCAGATGTGACTCCTTGTACCCAAATGCCCTCTTTAAGATTGTAAATCGTCTCGATTTTGCAGTTTCCGTATCTGTTTTGAGAACATAAAGCAACATCTATACCATCTTTTCCTGTATAAGCCGAGTCAATACCTAGGAAATAACGCTTTTTATAAGAATTATCGGCTTTATCGTCGTCTAGAGTCATGGTTTTGAACATACTTTCGTCTGAAAATTCCTCTAATTCGCACACTAAATAGCGTTGGCAAGTACTTCTATTCTTGTAAAAATGAGAATTTATAATCTGAGATGCACTTTTCATACGATCTTCTTCGTATGCAGTACGTACATCCATCCAAACAACTAATGTTCCTTCGGGATATTTCTCGTTTGTCATACAATCGTAGAACTCACCACGTTTGTGGGGGTTGGAAATAGCAATTTCAAGCTCTTTTGAACCGTCAACACTTGAAAATTCCCTTCGTCCTATCTCGGCATACGCATCTTCACTAACTTGGGCCGCTTCGTCAATAATATAATCTCCGCCCTTACCGATAGCGTTGTTGTTTTTCTTCGGGTCTACACTGTTTCCACCTAATGTAACGATTTCTACACATCCTCCACCCTTGAAGGAAATTTTAGTTTTGGAAGTAGAAGTCTGTAATTTTTCAATCTTGTTTCCTGAATCTAATACAGAACTCTGAATAGACTCGTCTGCGTTTTGTAAATGTCCGATAACTTTGGACATGATGATAGTAGCGGTTTCTCCTGTTGCGGCCGCAATTCGTACTTGATGTCCTTTATAAGCACGATAAATAGCAATCATACCTAAAGTCCAGCTTTTGCCGTACTGAGAAGTAGTAATTGCATAGATTGTATCGTAACCCTCTACAACCGCACCGAACAACATAGCTTGCGTAAAGTGAAGATTGACTTGAAAAAATGTCAAAGCCTCTCTTGCACCGATAACCGCAAGTCTAAAAGCCTCCTGTCGAGAAATATTTAGTCGTTTGTAATGTTCGGGGATATATCCTCTCGTCCAATTCTTCAATTTATACTTCGGGGTAGCTCCCTTCAACAACCTAACAACTTCTTCTTGGCTCTTATTAATAGCTTTAGCTTCTTTTAAGTCCTCTACATCCTTAAAATACTGTTCCGTAACACTAAGAGTCTGTTTCTTCACTGTTATCGTCCTCCTCGTGTTCTATTACCTCGGCATCTAAAAACTCACTTCCCATGTTGATACCTAATATATCGTTGATTCTTTCCTCTGCAATCGCTCTTTTCTGTTCAACAGTAATATTATTTACACTTCCAACATTTAAAATATTGCTCTTTCCAATGCCATCCATTCTATTTAGCTCTTTTAAGCACCCTAATCTGTCTTTCATGTCCTTTTCTTCGTCTTGAATGTTATCACTAAGCCATTGTCTACGTTGCTCTACTGTCATAACACTCCTTTGATCTCTCTTTTTTACCCTCTCATGTATGACATTCCTAAATAAAGGACTATTTAATATCTTATATCCCTTGTTATAAGCACTCTTATCGCTTAAATCAGGACGAATCTTTTGCATGGACTTCGTAATATTCCCACTCTTTGAATACTCGTCAAAGAACCTCTTAGCTTCATCCTCACGCTTTAATTCTGAAACACTCTTTGCCCTTGGCATTTTCTCATCCTCTCTTTCTCTACCTCCCTACATTATAAATGATTTCTATGTGGACGTTTTTACCCCTCATCTACTACTATCTTACCCCTCGCAAAAATACTTGAACTCATTTTTTTCAAAACTCGATTTTTCGCTTTTCAAAAAGTTTTATCTAAAAAAGGGGGTGGTTTTATAATTGATATTAGTTTTTTATTTGATTAGCACTCTGTTGTATTAAGTGCTAGGCGTAAAAAATGTGGTTTGGTCGAGAGGGAAGGCATGGGGTGTGTATGGTCGTAAATTCCTGTTGCGATTTTCAAACCATGACCCCAAACGCATATATATTTATGTCTTTATTTCATAAACAATTTATTTCTAGATCATGTAAATAGTTTTAGCAGCAAAGATAAGAAAAAAGACAATAAAAAAGCTAGTTAAACACTTAAAGTTTTAACTAGCATAACAAATATATAATAATAAATAATGCAATAAACAATAATATAATCCAAATCCAATATTTAAATATAAACGCAAGAAGTAATATAAATACAAGTATAGTTGTAAGCTGATCTATCATTTAATTAATACCACTCTTTTATATCGCTATTAATTGTATAGCTTTCACAATTATATTGTTTTTCTTCCTCGTCCCACTCATCCAAATAAATAGTTATAGGTATATGGATTATATCCACATAACCATATATGTGGTGACATTCAATAGTAATATAGCCTTTTATAGTCTCAATACTTCCATCTTTTTCGATCATGTCTAAACACTCATTAATATTATAAGTTCCGATACCATCATGACGTAAATAACAATAATCGTTATTTGCGCATAGTTTATAAGCCTTGTCTATAATATCGTAAGCACTTATAAACTCTTTAAATTGTTTCAGTTTTTCAAGTTCCATATATTTTACCTACTTTCTTTTTCTTCTAAACTTTTAAATTCATCATACATACTACAAGTTACATAAATACCATTTCTAAGACAATTAAATAATCGTTCCATAACTCTATTATTAATTAATTCAAAACGATTATACAACGTAACGAGCCTAACTGCTGGGCCTATGTCGTCCATTTTCAAACGCTCGTTTATTACTTCCTTTATTAGATCAAATTCTTGTCTAGTCATTACATACACCCCCTTTATTTATAAATTAATGGCATAACTATATTTGATAGGCCTAGAAAAAAGCCCACAATTAATAGATCAAAACAAATGTAGAAGTAGAATTTAAGTAATGCAAGCATGAGCACGTGCAAAGTGCTCATCTTGTCTAATTGTTGCCTAGTATACATTAATACACCCTTACACCTTCCAGCGCCTCTTTCATGCTGCTTTTTAATTGCCTGTTGTCGCCACACTTTTCTAGCGCCTCGTTATATAGCACTTTTAGTTTATTTGTGTATTCAATATATAATGTTTCTAGCTTTTCGAGTGTTTCTTTTTTTTCATTAATAACATTCTCATAATATTTTATCTTTTCGCTTATAACTTCCATAGCCTCAATTGGTGTAAGATAATGCACTCTATCAATATAAGTGTTTTCGGGATATTTTTGATTTTTAGAATATGCATTATAACTATCATATAACCATATTTCATCATTTGAATACCCGTTATAATCATCATGGAAATATACTTTCAGTATTGGTTTTCCTGAAAAGTCATAGTCTATTTTAGCGTTTTCAAATGATTTTGAAATAAACTTGAATTCCGTACCATCTTTTTTAGTTAGGTGTTTAACCTTTTTCCATGCGTTGAGTGCTGCTATATTTTGTGCTAGTCGTCTTTTTGTGTTGGTTTGGATAGTATCAAGAGATACTTGAGTATAACTTTTTAATTCAATCATGTTTCTTTTTAGCCCCAATTAAGTTATAATAAGGACGTATATATATTTATTGGGGCTTTACCTCCATATACTATATTTATATATACGTTTTTTAGATGATCTTACTTCCATAGCTGACAACTTGAAAAGTAAGATCTTTTTTTATTTCTTATTTTTGGATGTCACCCCTTTTCTACAGTACTATTATATCATGATATAGCTATAATTACCACCCCTTTTTTCACTTTTTGTTCACGAATCGTGAATATAATAGCGGATATTTTCGTGCTACACCGTGTTTTTGTCTATGAATCGTGAACAATTTACAAAATACAAAATATACAAAATACAAAATTTTTCGCCGATTACAAAATACAAAATACAAAATTTATTTTTTATATTGACAATTTTTTCTTTTCGGAACACTTAAAATTCCCTTTAAATAAAGGATATTGTTAATTTTTCGTGAACAAATGAGTATTAAAGCAAAAAAAACAATAAAAAAACCCATCAAACCACATTAGAACTTGATAGGTAAATGAAACTAGTAATAATAGTGTATATATCTTCTTCTTATAGGTGTTGGAAGGCTCTGTGGAGGACGTAGCTCCTCACTTCTTCTTTCCCCCGAAGTCAAAACCCCTCTTTATCTCCCCCGAACCTCTTTCCTATTATATATATGTCGAGGGACTAAGATATATTGTTTTCGTAGGTCAATCGTTTTAAAATATGCAGAATACGTATAATATAGGCTCTGTGTGCTCAATACAGAACCTTAAACCATACAATCGACAAGATATAGAATTAATAAAGAATTTCTAAAGGAGTAAGAAATGAATTATCTACCTATTCATTTCAAAGTAGTAGTATATGACTACGTGATGACAATTTATGAACAAACCTAAACAATCGTGTGTAAACATTAGTATAAACATTTTGGAACTTATCGTGTTTATTACGCATATTTGACTGTATGGACGTTTCTATATCTCTGAATTAAATTGTTTTTCTTCTTTTCCCCCGACCTCTGTTGCGATATACGTGCACGTTTCACGCAAATCCTATTGCGATTGTATCGGCTACTGCGAATCGTGGGTGTTGTTGCGAATGGGGTGGCAGTTTCATTGCACTCATGGGTGTTATTTCTATTGCACCCTCCCCCGTCAATTAATATTGCACTTACACCCTTATAATATCCTCAGGTCTCCCCGAGGCACTCATTCTTGAGTAAGTAGAAGTAAAAAATGTCTCGTCAAGGAGTGGCAATATTTGGTCTTTTTTAGGTACTCCTTAACTACATATATTATACCATTTTTCAATGCAGACGTGTGAAAAAAACCTATAAAAAAAGGCTATTTGTTGTTAGCCTCTTTCTTTTCTCTTTCTAAATCTTGCAAGATCAGTTGCCTTACATAACTATTCTTACTATCTAAAGAATCAAGCTTTTCTATGATTGCTGCATCATAAGTTTTATGAAATTTTAGAAGAATTTGTCTGATATTAGCTTTTTCATACTTCTTAGTTGCTCTTAATTTTGCTTCACTTGCTTTTCCCATTGTTATTACCTCTACTTTTCTTTACACCTATAGTATAGCATACAACGATATCTTTATCAATAGATAAATAAAAAAAGCCTATTTTACTAGGCTTGATTTCTGTTATAAGCAAATCCTGAATATTCTAGGCAATCCCTTAGTTCTTCAATGCTATAGTTGTTAGAAATGAACTGTATGTAGCTTGAAAGTAGCTGCTTTCCACTTCTAACCCCATTTAAGTGTAATTCCACCCCGAATACAGATACACCGATAAACCACGCAAATGCAAATGCATCTAACTCTATATGTTGGGCCTCATATCCTTCATTTTCGCTCCCTTTATACTCTTTTAACTCCTTTTTCCAAATTTTGAGCATTTCAGGAGTGGCAATATCCGCCAATCCAACATCATTTATAGCCTGATATTGAGCACAATGTCTAACTTCATGTGCCAAACTCAAATAAAGATCTATTTCATCCTTGAATTTATCTAAATCCACATAGATTTTATTCTCTTTCACGATTGTTGTTGCTTTGGCAGATGGTTTTAATTGGAAACTTTCTGTTTTTTGCCCGTTTCCATAGTAGGCTTTTCCGTCTTTCTGATAGATAACGACAGGCGGTTCAATCGCCATTAAATCAGATAAAAACATAATGTAATTGTTGTAAGTGTTCATACATATATTTTACTACATAAGACTAAAAAAGGCTATAAACATATTTATCGTTTTAAACGTGTTTTTAGCCTTTTCTTTATTTACCCTAACAAATACTCGTTTTAATCTATTTTGCTCGTTAGAATCACTTCTAGACGTGTTTAAATTGATTTTAAGAGTTTTTTCTTCTTTTTCTTCGCAAGTTATAGTCTTTGTCTATCAAAATTTGAAATATTATTGTTCTATCAACTAGATATTCAATTCCATCACTATTGAAACCAACGATCTTGCACCACCAGCGATTGAAAGTATAAGGTTTAGTCAATACAATTTGCACTAATTCAGTTTCATCAAATAGCGTTGCCATTGCGACATCCCCTGCTCTTAGACCAATATTGCCATGGTAATTAAACCATCCTCCGCAGGTTTCTTTGAAATGCTCGTATTCTGTATCTCTTTTAGGCATTATACAATCCTTAAATAATTCCCATCTGAGTTAATAATGCACATTTTACTTCTTTTGCTTCTTTCCAATCTAATGGTTTTATATGCCACTTAACACTTTCTTTATTGATTGTTAAAATTTGCTCTGCCTTTGCCATTCCGTATTCATGTCCTGTATCTACCATAACGTGACATGGCAAATCAGTTCTTTTTAAATTGCTAGTAATTGGAATTACATTTACTGTTTTACTACCTTTATTTTGAATATCGTTTGAAATAACGATACAAGGTCTCCTTTTATAAAGAATTGTATTACTATATTTTGGCAAGTCACACCAATAAATGTTATTGTTTAGGATTTCCATAATGATAACCTCCTATCCTTCCTAATTTATCCTCTAAATTTCTAGTATGCTGCTGCAATCCGTATATTTTTCTATCTCTCTCAATTAAAGCTTGTTTAATTAATACCATATCGTCATATGCTTCATATAATCCGTTGTCTTTTAGAGTTTTTTCTATGTTTTTAAAACTCGTCTCTACTTGAGTTGTTGCTATCATCTTCTTCATTCCAATCCATCCCGTACACGTCGTCTACTGCATCATCATTATCTTCCTTGACTGGAACACGTACAATTTTAGTTCCAATTCTATGAGTGAATAAAATGCAAACTGCCCAAATAGGATGTACATGAATTACCATGTATGCGGTAAATATCATTACCGCTATATTGTGAATTGCCATACTTAAATACATCATTTTGTTATTTTCTCCTTCATGTATTTTGAACTCATACTTTGAGCTTCTACCCCTTCTTTTCCCAACGCAATATTCCAAATATCATTTAATAATGAATCAACAATATTACATGAATTACTGTTTTCTGTATCAGAAACAGTAACATTCAATTTAATTTGTACATTCGTACTTTCTTTAGGTTTATTTCGTTTCTTCAAACCCATCATACGACACTCCTCTATTTCGATACTTATACTTTCTAGCTTCATATTCAGCTTTGTTGAGATCATCAATCAATCTACCATTTTCAAGCTCCAATTCATTAATTCGTTCTGAAACAACTAAGGAATAAAGGAGCATTGAAGCTATGCCCCCTATGAAAAATCCTGCAAAGAAATAAATCATCATACCACCTTACAATTATCTAAGATTTCATGAATTGGAATACTTGTACCAATGTCTTTAAAATGTCCTTTTCCATACATTTCAAGCAAAGTACCGTAATTTGAAATACACTGTCGCATTCCACTATTTTTATATGCATTTAATAAATCAAATTCAAACTGGCTCAGTTTATATGGTAGCTTTTTGTATGGTTGTTTAAGCCATTTCATTATTTCATGCTTACCAATACAGTGACCGTTTTTATCTTCAAAATCACATTCACTACATGGTATTGCACAGCATTCAACAACTTTTCCTTTTGAAATAGCTAATTCATCAACACACACTTCAATTATTCCATCCTTGTAATGCTCAAGGTTAGTTTCAACATTCTCTTTAAAATTCTCATTTACTAATTCTGTAATTAAATTTATATCTTCTTTGAATCTGATCATTGCATCCATTGAATTGTCTGAACTGTAATATGCTTCTTCCATTCGATTTAACGATTCTTGATATTCTTGTTTTGTTGTCATTAAATCCACCCCAATTCCTTCATCTGTTGTTGAACCGCTTTTAACTCATTTGCAGTTAAACTTTTTATTGAATTTGCCATCCCACATTCCGTATATGAATAAAAGATTTTATCTTTTAAATTAAATTGAATTATGTAACGCATAATACTTCCTTTTTCATAGATAATACAATTGTCAAAAGCACGTTTTTTATACCCTAGCTTTTTAAACATTTCTCTAGCAGTCATTCATCTTCACTCCAATCTAGTGCCTGTCCACAAGTTGGGCAAAATTTCATATTTGGATGTGCATTGTTAATATCACTCATCTGTCTATTACACGATGGACATCTTCGTGTATGCCTTGTAGCTACCAACTTTTTTGGGGTTGCTCTTTCAACCAATTCTTGTAATGTTTCGCACGAGCTATAATAAAAGTCTTGTAAATATCTCTGAGTGTGATATCCATCACCACTTTCATCTAACACTATATTTCTAATCTTGTTTAAAGCTTCCTTATATTTATTCATAGCCTTGTAACACCTCAATTCCTAACTTTTCATATTCTTCTTTAATTAATTCTTTGTAATCTTCATAATATTCATCAGAACTACAAGCGCCTTTAGCGGAATAATAAGTAGTTTCTTCAATATCTTTGTTTCTCAATAAATCAGAAAATAAATCATCTAAATCTCCACCATAGTTATATATTTCTTCTGATAAATCATCTTCACAATAAATATTTCCATTGTATTCGTATTTTTTATTCATATTCCTTTATCTCCCTCTTTAATTCGTCAATAGCTTCTTTAACTTGTTTCAAGTCTAAATCTACGTTAGAAACTAAATCTGCCATTCTACAGTTTGAATAGCCTTGTAACGCACTCTCTAAAGTTGAGTGAAAGGAAATCTGTTTCTTGATTTCCGTTTCAACTCCGTCTTTGCTCTTTTGAATTGCATCTTGAACTAGCGTGTAGCTTTTTCCATCAGATGTAATTCCGTATCCATTTTTTAATTTAATCATCTTCATCTTCTTCTTTCTCTTTCACTAATTCTTCATATCTATCGAGTATAAATGCATCCATTTCTTGCTTTGTGAAACCTAGTTTTAATAATTCATCTTTATAATACATTCCATAATGAGATGAATTTATATCCAAATAGTACCCTAGTGAAAAGCTATTAACTTCCATCAATTTACATCTGCATTCTAAGATGTATTGCTTATACTTCTCTATTTTTTCAACTAAATCATTTATTTCTTTTTTTGCTTGTGCAACATCTTCACTATGTGATTCTTGTTCCTCTTTAAGCTCTCTTTTTAAGTTCTCGTTACCAAATTTTAATATGTCATATTCTCTCAATGACATTTGCACAAAACTTTCCATTAAAAGTCATCCTCCTCATTTAAATCATCATTGTTAGCATTTTCAATCAAACCAATTGAAGCAGCTTTTTTAACTAATTCTTCATCATCTTTCTTATTGCGAATGCAAATGTTAAATTTACAGTTATAACTTATTGATATTGAATAAATTTCTCTATCTAATAAATCATCTGAAATACATCCTTTATTCTTTTTTGGATTAATCAATACGATAAATTTAGGTGGTCCATATCTTCTTTTCTCATAAACGTTTACTGTAGAACGTTCAATCAATGGAAGTAATTCTATTAGTTTCATAATCCCACCTCATCATTTTCAGGCATTGTAATACATCTATTCTCAAACTTCTTATATGCATCCAAATACCATTCCTTTTTATCGCCGTTGTAAGTTAATTCATAATACATTCCATCATGTAGATCAGTACTCATTAAATACTTCCAATTCTGCAACGTCTTACATTTCCATACAATATATGGTGTTTTATCTTCTATTTTAATGGTTATATCTGTCTTATCTAAATGTTCCTCTACGTATTTTTTAACAATTCTTTTTGCAATAATATCCATGTTCATATATCTTAAATCTCCTTTCCTAGTACCCCTTCGCTAATCTTTCTTTATTGATCTCATTCTTGCGAATATATTCGTTGTAGATTTCCCCAAACGAATATCCTAAATGCAATCCTAATGCGATTACGTAAGCTAATACGTTATCATCTCTTGTTAAACTGATTACACAACTAAACGCATATGCCTGTCCAAAACCTAAATCCGTTTTAAGCTTGTTGTAATTCCACTTAATATCTTCATATTGATAGCATCCTGAACCAAACTTGATTTCATACATCAATGCAAAGTGAACAACATCAATGTATTCCTCAAATACTTTAGCTTCGTCTTTTGTTTCTTGCGTAAATTTCCACCAACACCAATCTGATTTCTGAGCGTGCATCAATTCGCCTAATTCATCAAACAATGCACTTTCTAATTGGATTTTAGAAACATAGTCAACATTATGTTTCTTAAATACTTCCGCATCATATGCTTTCTGTCTTTCCAACATATCTTTAATTAATTCTGTACTTGTCATTTGGTTCTCCTTTTATAGCACAATGTTTTCAATCAATGCTCTTTTTTCAAGAACGGATAAATACAATCCCATATATTTTTGTTGCTCTCTTAATAGTTCAAGTGGGCAATCATGCTTAGTCACTTCTTTTCCAAGCATTGTTTCAACTTCAATTTTGTTGCAGAAATTCTTCAATTTCTCATATCTGATTTTTACTTGGTGATATTCTGCAATGAATCTGTCCTTGTAATCTACAGAATTCATCAATTCTACTGTTTCTTTTAATTCCATGTTGTTTTTCTCCTTTTTTTCTTTGACTTTTCTAATCTCAATTGATGATGGATAAAGTCTCAAAACTTCTTGCTTAATTTCAAAAGATTCTTGTTTTCTAATCTTATCCATAACTTCTTTTTCTGAATCAGCTTCTACGATTTCCGATAATTTAGCGAATATATTCGATTTAAATAAATATTTTTCCATGTTTTTACTCCTATTTTGAAAACAATAGTTTTCCTTTTTGCTCCGCTTTAAATTCTTCATATCTTTCAATCATTTTAGGTGTTGCCCATTCAGGTATGCCTTCAAAAACTTCTAAAATTTTAGTGTCTTTGTAATGAGCTAATTTATATTTATCATCAAATAAATAAACTCTATTCCTGATTTGCAATCCTTTTTCTTTGACTTTGCCTACATATTCCCATTTGCCTTCGATATTTCTTTCAATAACCGAATAGCAAATTTCAACAAATCTACATAGATTGATTTCGTCTTTTCTTATGTAATTTGCTTTTCTCATCCTTGTTTCTCTATTCATTTGTTCACATCCTTTTTAAAACAACATTTCTTGTTCATACTTTTTACCATTGCACGTAAATACTTTTGATTTATTTTTCTCACAATCTGATTCATCAACTGATTCATCAAAATATTTAACTAACTCGTTATAATTGCTTGTGAACGTCCCATCATAAGCAACTCCGTTTATCACTGTATGATAATCAAGATCAATTTCTTCATCTTCTCTAATTCTTTCAAAAACTAATGCGTGCTCGTAATCTAAATAAATCTCTGCATTTGGAAACACTCGCTTAATGTATTCATCCGCTTCTTTCAGTTCATAGCTTTTGAAGAATGAAGCAAATCTTCCGTAAACGTTATCCATATCTCATTTCATAGCTCCTTTAAAACAACGTACTTGTTTCTACTGCAATTCTTTTCTTTGCAATTTGGCAATATTCTTTAGATATTTCATATCCAACATATTTTCTTTTGTTAAGTTCTGATGCGATAGCAGTTGTTCCTGTTCCTAAGAATGGGTCAACAATCGTATCTCCCTTAACACTGAAATTTTTAACAAACCAATCTGCAATTTCATATTTCATAATTGCTCCATGCCCTTTAAAGTGTTTTTCATTAACTGAGCTATGCACAATGTTTTTGATTGACCCATAGGCTCTAAATTCTTCTGCCTGTTCATTTAAAACAAAGAAATATTCAACTGCATTACATACTGATGTAAGTATGTTTCCGTTCTCATCCTTAATCTTGTTGATGCTTGGTTGAGGGTTTGTTTTCTCCCAAATCACAATTCCTTTTAACTTGTCTGCGAAATATCCAATGTATTTATAAACATCTTTTTTGTTGAAATATGTTGCTTGAATATTCACAATTACATCTTTCTTGCACACTCTTAATAACTCATTCGTTACATCAACGATCATTTTGTAATAATTGTTTTTAACATCATCATAATGAGCGTACTTGTCATTTCTTACCCTGTTATATGGAGGGGATGTAATCGCAACATCAAATTGATTGTCTTTAATTTCTTTCAAACCTTTTAAACAATCTTGATTATAGATAACCCCCCCCCGTGAGATTTATCTGTTTTTCCATTTATTCACCATTCCCAACATACTCTCCAATATAAATTTCTCCATTGATAACATACACATTCTTGTAGTTCTGCTTTGTTACCCCAAGAAAATCTTTATCAGGCTTTTTAAAAGCTAGTTTCCCATCTCTTGTACAGTATTTGTATTTTTTATCGCCTTCACATTTCATAACACTGTACATAAGTTCATCATCATATCTTTTCGCAATCATCTAGAATGGCATCCCTTCGTCATTATCATAATGTTCAGGATATGATTGATAATTTACTTGATTTGTAAATGGCACTGTTTGTGGCTGCTGCGTCTGTTGTTGTTGAGGTTGATACGTTTGTTGACTTGCTTGTTGTTGATAAGCTTTCGTTTGTGGCATTGTCGCATTGTTTAAAGCTAATTCTACGTCCATAACGTAAACACTAGTCTTATACACCTTCTGATTGTCTTTGTTCGTGTATGAGCTTTTTTGAAGCTTTCCATCAACTGCAATGTGTTGTCCTCTAAATCCATATTGATTAATATGTTCTGCATTTTCTCCCCACGCAGTGCAATCGAAGAAATATTTACGTTCTTGTCCGTCCTTCCCTTTTTCTTTAACTTCAATCGAGAAGTTACATAGGCTTTGTCCTGTAGCAGTTTTCTTTAAAGTGATATCACTACCGATTTCACCTGATAAAATAACTCTGTTCATTTCTTTTCAACTCCTTTATACAAATTCAACGCCTATTGAATTAGGTCTGATTCCTTCTATCATCTGATACATATGTGATGCAGAAATGAAATTCTTTCTAGCACACTCGGCAATTGAGCTATAGACTGTATCGCCTATTCTTACTTTCTTCTTGTTTCTCAATCCCTGAATCTGGGCTAGTTTGATAACTCTTAGGTTTTCAATTTTCATTTCTCCGTCCCAAACGATAGAATCATTTTTTTCAATTTCCCCTACAAAAGCTTTGTAGGCTTCAAACAATACATTCAAGTATCGTTTCCCTTCTTTAAAGTTCACTACAACTCTGTAAATTGATTCCGTTTCCTTTTTAGCTTTCATTTCCCTTTGTTTTCCTTTTAGATCAACAGAAACAACTCTCAAATAACTTGTAATGTAATATCTGATTCCTGTTTTACTTTCGCCGATTAGTTGGAATTGTTCAGCATCTTCACTTGTTACTTTTCTTCTTTCTTCCTCATCCGTTTCAACAGGAAGAAGAATACATCCTTTGTAGTTTTCCTCGTTTCTCACCATTTTAGAGAACTGTGCATTTGTAATGCACAATTCCCTCATTACATCTTTGGCATCTACGATTCCACGTACAACTGATATATCGCTTTTATCCAACATATAATAATTCACTTTCCACACATCCCTTTCTTATCCGTTCATCAAATCTCCCAACATCTTCATACCTTCCTCCTTTTTTGGAGGTGCAGGCAATTGATCGTGTTGTTGATACATTTCCAAACTGATTTGTCCTGAATTTAATAACTGTACTTCTTCTTCACAAACATCTTTATAAGCTTGTAAAAATCTGTCTCGGTAATATTGCAAGTCTTTTTTATTACTCCACGCAATATCTCTTAACAGATAGCTCCCTCCGAGCGCTTTCTGAATGTTTCTAGGCAGTTTATCGTAGTTTACCTTACTAGTATGAGGGTCGCACTTAGCGTTCCTTAAAACGATTTCCCAAGCCTCTCCAGCTTCCTTTGTTTTTCCAATCGCAGTTTTACTAATTCTTGTTTTTACTTGTGCTACATTTGGAGCAAACTCTCTTGTATCACTTTGGATGATTTGATTAACTGCATTTGCTACAGTTAAATATTCATAATTCTTAAAAGATACTTGCCAAAGTTTTAAATAGGCTTGTGTATCTTCTTGAGTCATGTTTTTGTAACTCATTGGGTAATTGATTCTTAGCACCTGTAAGATTCTTTCAGTTTCTTCTAATGTCAAAATGCATACCCCATTTCTTTTCTCGTCAATTGTCTTTGACCGCCATTGTTATTGTTCTGCAACTTGTAGAATGTTAACCAGCTATGTACAATGCTCTGATTTACAATAGCAATCTTGGTAACATCATCTAATGCTAATTCATTTAATTTATTTAAAGACAACTTCATAGCTCTAGCAGTCAAAGGCTTTCTTGCTTTATTTCTCATTTCAACAAAACCATGCAATGCATCTTGCAAATCTTTGTTTTCTGTATACTCTGCAATAACAGATTGAACACTTTCTTTTTTTATATTTTTTTCTTTATATTCATTAGTATTTAATCTATTAGTACTTAATTCTTTAGTTATTTTATATACGTCCCTATTTTCTATATCTTGAATTTCTATATCTTCATTTTCTATATCTTCATTTTTGAGATGTAGTAATTCTTCGTCATGGTTTCCATTGTTCTCGAAAATAATGTATTCCCACTCACTGATTTTTCCATTGCAGTATCTTCTTCTTCTAACAAGATAGTTGTTATCTTCCAATTCATTCAAAACACTATTAATCGTGTTTTTACTTTCTTTACATATACCTTCCAAACCTTTTACCGAATAATGCCATTTATCAGGTAAAGACAACATCATACTTAGCAATCCTTTTGCTTTAAGCGATAGGTTTTTATCTCTTAGATGAGTGTTACACATAGTTGTGTAATTCTCGTTCTTAATAGTTCTAATCACTGACATTCATCACACCTCCTAACATTCTGTTCCGATATATTTAGTATGGAAAACGTAAGCAACTGCCATTGCTTGCCATATGTCTTTTTTAAATCCGTAGAAATATCCAGGCTCTTTTTTTGTTCCTTTTCCTTTGTTTGGAGTGTCTTTAGCGAACAAATCAATTAAAGCTTGAATGATATTACTGTCTTTCGCCTTCATGGAGTTGCATAGAAGCATTTTTTCTTCTTTCCTATATACAAACTCCACTTCCCATAAAAGCTTCAAGCAATGCTCTTTAAATCGCCCTATCCATACACACGTATCAAATACAGATGCACCAACTGCCATACCATAAGAAGCAATCATTTCAATAGCTACATATCGAATATCGTATGTTAACTTGAAACGAGTAAGTAATTTCATCAATTCATGATTTTCAACTTTTCCTTTTTCTAGGACTTCGCTTAAATCATCTGCAACAACTACATATGCACTCTCTATATTTCCTGGGTCAATTCCAATGAAAGCCATCTTACGCACCTCCAATCTCAAACTTAGTAGCATCAAGTTTTTTCTTTTCTGAGTTCATCTTTGCTTCAATACTTTCGTAAGCAGTTTTGAAACGTTTTAAATCAGAATCAACTTTTGCAAACTTAGTTCTTTCCGCAGAAACTTTTTGACCTGCTAAAGCTTCAAAGTATTTAATACTAGGTGCTTTTCCATCATGCTCACGTTCCCAAGTACTACGTGCAACATAAATCTCTTGATTTGTTTTGTTTTCAATGTCTGCTTTCAAAATGTTTGAGCTTTCATGTAATCTAGCAATCATTTCACCAATTAAGAACATTTGATTTGCGAGGTTTTCAATGTTCAATGCCATTTCCATTACTGTTTCTGCATCTGAAATATAAGCATCAACTAAGATTCCTAATTGTTCTTGGATTTCTTCATCTTTCCAATGCTTGATTTTGAATGGATTGTATTTAAATAACAGTTCATTTTGGCTTAGCATTATATTTCACCTCTGATTCATCAATATGTCCGTAGATGCGTTCTAAATATCTTTTGGCAATGCCTAACATTTTCTCTCTCTTTGGACTCTGGTCTAGTAGGTTATGACACCTTCTACATACCGTAATAATGTTTTTTTCTACCCCACGTCCGCCTTGTGCTCTTGAACAAATGTGTGCCTCAGGAAATGCGAAGGGAGAACCGCAAAAGATACACATTCTCCCGTCTCTTTCCCATACAGTATCTTTAACTGATTTAGGAATATCTGTAGCTTGGCTACGTTTTGATTTATACAAGACTTACACCTTCGGGTTGTGCCCCTTGTGGTTCTTCGGGTTGCGAATATGTTTGTGGTTGAACAGGTGCTTGCTCAACAATGTTTGTAGGTTGTTGAATTGGAGTTTCATCCAATTTCATATCCACATTCATTTCTTCCTCTGAATACATTTGTTGGAAATCGTTAGGGAATGTTTCTCTCAATGCTTGAGTAATGGCAACTTTACGAACCATTGTTGCCATTTTAGACGCCCATTGTGAGTTAAGCTTTCCATCCTTAGTTCTTCCTGCATATTCTTCAACAGAAACTTCAATGTGTGTAGGATGTGAAGTATTTTTTCTAAATACATCTGCCCATCCACCTACAACTTCTTCTCTGTCTTTTAAGTAGAAAGCTCCTTTTCGGTAAGTTAACTCACCACTTTCGTTATTAATCACAATGATTCCAGCATCTAATCCATCAAACTCTGAATTTCTTTCGGCACGTTTCAAGAAAACATCTTTTGAAACTACCATTTGAGCTGGTGTAGTGCTTCCATACTTGATTAAGTAGCAGTCTTTAATGAATGGATTCAAGCCTTGCGATTTACACAAATTAATGAAATACACAACTTCTTGGTCTGTAATTTGACCATTCCCATTTACTAGATAATTTCTTACGATAGCTGGACTTAATTTTACTTTTTCTCCGTTAGCAGAAAATTCTACCAATTGATTGTCATTCTTTTTTGCAATATTGTTTTGTAACATAATTAACATTCTCCTTTTTCTAAAATATTGATTTTTACACCATGTTCTTTAATAAGTTGATTTAAAATTGGATTGCAAGCTTGTAACTCTTCCGTAGATCCTTCAACACGGAATACGCAGTATCTTCTTGGCTCTGTCTGATTTTGAGCCTGAGGGGTTTCAAACGGAGCTTGTGTAGGTACTGCATTTTCTCTTTCCATTTGAGCTTGCTTAGACTGTTCAATTTGAGCATTTACTTTTTCTTGAAGTTTTGCTTTGGCTGCCTTGATTTCGTTGATACGTTCCGTAGCTTTGCTTAAATCCAAAGTCTTACAGAATAATTGGATAACTTGTTCTGCCTGTAATTCATCCTCAGGTAAAGAAGCTTCAATGAATGATAATTGTTCTTCGGCTTTCAAGAACTTGTTATTTAAGCTTTCTTCAATTTCTTTAGGCTTAACAGATTTATTCAAATATCTTTCTTCAAAAACTAGTTCAAAAGGATATTTGTTGTTCGTCATGCTTTCCCATAACTCTTTGATTTGATTACGCTTTAATTCTTTTTCTGCGTTATCAATATCATTGATTCCATCACCCAATTTATCGGATGCTGCTTTGATAGTCTTTTCGACTTGCATAATGTCTTTTTTATCCTGAATCCATTGTGCAAAGACATCATTCTCAACTTGTTTACGCTTATCAGATACAAGCTTTACCAAATTGTTTAAAGCAGCTCTATCTGTTTTAGCCTTCTTGTAGTTGCCTTCATCTACTACATAGTTGTAGTGCTTTAAGCCTTCTTGAATATCAGGTAATAAATCACTTGCATTTGTGTACACTTTTCCGTTTTGTGCACGTACCTCTAAATTAAATTCCATATTTCCATCTCCTCTTTTTCTATATAGACAATGTGATAGGTGGTTCTACATCACCTATGAAGTACCTATCCCATTTTTCTAACATTGCTTGTTTTAAATCGTTCATACTGTCTAGAGCTTCTACTTTTCTGTAGGAACGCTCTATAATTCGTGCATCACCATCTGCAAATCTTAGTTCTGCACAATAGATAACAAAGTCGAAATCCGTAACGATCAATCCCTCTAAAGTTTGGCAATAATAGTTGTCAGGAACTGTTTCGTTTCCTTTAGAACCCCATTTCTGCAAACTATGAGAATTAATAATCTTTGATGTTTTGATTTCCAAGATTCCTCTTTCACCGGTTTCCTTGTTGTAAATCAATCCATCAGGACTGTATCTCAAGAACTCATGTTCTTTAGAAACCAATGTAACGTTATCCACGTATTGCACATCTAACTCAGGATGTTTAGCCTGAAACAATGTTCTTAAACATGGCTCTGCAGTATTGCCATACTCGATAGCATCATTTGTGATTTGTTGTGATCCAAACTTCTTGTCATGCCACAACTGATTAAGCGTTTTCCATGGGTTTAAATTCATGAAGCACGCTGCATCCGAGCCACCAATTCCACGTCCACGCTTTTTTAACCATTCTTCATGACTTCCATACTTTTCAACACTGAATTTATCGGTGTCTTGGTAAAGATTCATCTTTACTTCCTCCCCTCAATTTACAAACCTCTTATGTACCAATTAGCTATCACAATGAAAGCTAAAGAAACCAAGAAACAAATAAGCGAACAAATGTAATTGAACTTAGCAGCTCGATTAACCATGCGTGTCTGCTTTTGACTTCTAACTAGCATTGAATACTGAGTTTCGTACTCGTTATTAGCGAAAGAAGGAAGCGTGATACAATCACCTAACTCAACTGCTTTCTTCTTTGCGGTTGATTTAGAACCAGGCTTCTTCGTCACGTTCTGCTTTGCAGAAGTCGTAGCAGTAGTCTTCGTAACTGTACTCATCTTGTTCTTCCTCCTCTTCATCTTCATCAATAAAACGGTTGTCATCCATTTCTCTTAAATCATCTACATTCATCATGTTGTTCACACCTTTCTTTGAACTCAGGAAACATCCTGATAAATAACTTTGTTGGAACTTTCTTTGTATCTATCACTTTGGATAGATTGGACTTTTTGTAAGCCTCCGATTCGCATATGAGATTCAACATCTTGTATGCGGTTTTCTTAGAAACACCAAGTTCCATGATGTCTCTATAGCCAAGCAACACTTTCATTCCTTTACACATCTTTTCCCTACTTCAAATCCACACATATAAATGGTTTGAAGCATTGAAGATACGTTTACTAAATCTTCCTTAGAACATCCGTTCTTAATTAGCACATCAAAAACTTTTCCTTCCCAATGCACTGAGTCTTGGAATAATCTAATTGAATCTAATCTGTCACTTTCTAATCTTTCACTTGGTTCTGCCATTTTATTCACCCCTTCTTATCGTTTTATGCATTTTTGAATTTATTAATGAAATAAATCTGACCTTTGCCTGTAATAACTGGTGTCTTAGTTTCTCTTACAGAACCATCAGGATTCGTTACTGTTCTAATCTTGATTTCGATCAAGTCCATTTCTCTAGATTTTTGCGTTGGCATATTGTAATTTTCGCCTTTAGAACACAAATACCCATTTTCTCTTAGCCAAGCAAAGAAACGATTTTGACCCATCTTACATCCGCTTTGACTAATCAATTTAGCTTCTTGACCAACTAAGATTGAACTATCACTAGCTGCTACCGTATCGGCAAACAACGCTTTCGGTTTCATTTCTTCATTTTCAATTTGAAGATTAGCAATTGTTTTATGTGCAATGTCTAATGCACGTGCCATAACTTTTTCAGGACTATTCCATGCCTTCTCTAATTCGATCAGCTTTTTACGGATTTGTTTTCCTTTTTCGTTACGTTGGAGCATTGCAATTTCTTTTGCCATATCAAGTGTGATTTGATAATCAGTAGCAGGTCTACCTCCAGTACTTTCACTCAAAAATGAGTAAAAGTCTGTTCCTTCGTCAAAACCGTATTCTTTCATTCTTGAAAACCAATCATTGAACTTTGTGTGAATCTGTAGTTGATTGTGTAAATCTCTAGCCGACAAAGTTAATTTGTCACCATTTGTAGTTACATTAAATAATTCGTTCATTTATTCAATCTCCTTCCTTTCTGTTTATATC
>OIDB01000020.1_pt1 | contig 66545 bp, 57 predicted proteins | sample 1581471 | NCBI WGS metagenome assembly OIDB01 (sample SAMEA3882539, study PRJEB24775) | human gut metagenome | biome: human-associated habitat; feature: intestine environment; material: feces | place: Netherlands | collected 2009/2010 | reverse complement strand
ACTTTGCCCGCATTGAGCAGAAGGACACCATGAAGCGCAAGCAGTTCGTGAAGGGTATGGAGCAGATCGCGCAGGAAGGCGCCATCCAGATCTTCCGCGAAGTGGGCGGCGGCATGGAAGAAGTGGTGGTCGGCGTGGTCGGCGTGCTTCAGCTGGAAGTGCTGGAGTACCGTCTGAACACCGAGTACAACGTGGAGATCCGCATGCAGCAGCTGCCCTTTGAGCAGCTGCGCTGGGTGCAGAACGACCCCGACACCTACAACCTGCGGGATCTGGACCTGACCAGCGACACCAAGGCGGTGGAGGACATGAAGGGCAACCGTCTGCTGCTGTTCACCTCCGACTGGGCGGTGCGCTGGGCCGAGACCCACAACGAGAGCTTGCAGCTGAGCGAGTTCGGCAACATCTGATAAAAGAGCGCTGCGGAGTGCACCTGCGCTCCGCAGTTCTTTTTTATAGAATAAAAAACACAACAAAGTATGCCAGACATTGGAATGAGGGTTCCCATTGCGGGGAACACTGCTGGCATGGAGGGTAAAGTATATGCAGAATATCAATATTGGCAAAAGCGGCATTGCCGTGCCGTTTCTGGGCATGGGTACATGGGCCATCGGCGGCGGTGCATGGTGGGGCGATAACGACGATGCACTGTCCGTAAAGGCCATCCAGACCGCCGTGGAGCAGGGCATCCAGTGGATCGACACTGCGCCCATCTACGGGCTGTACCACAGCGAGGAAGTGGTAGGCGAAGCCATGAAGCACATCGACCGTGACAAGGTGGTGCTTTCCACCAAGTGCGGCCTGGAGTGGCGGCACGAGTCTCCCATCCTGCACAAGGTAGTGGACGGGGTACAGGTGTACCGCGACCTCTCCGCCAAGAGCATCATCGAGGACGTGGAGGACAGCCTGCGCCGTCTGCACACCGACCATCTGGACGTGCTGTACACCCACTGGCAGAGCCCGGATTTTGGCGTGTACCCGCTGGAAGAGACCATGGAAGCCATGATGAAGCTGAAGGAGCAGGGCAAGATCCGCGCCATCGGTGCTTCCAACGTTACCTCCGATATCATCCGGGGCTACTGCCGCTACGGCCAGCTGGACGTCATTCAGGAAAAGTACAGCCTGCTGACCCGCCGCATTGAAAAGCAGCTGCTGCCCACCTGCAAGGAGCTGGGCGTTTCGGTACAGGCCTACTCCCCGCTGGAGCAGGGGCTTCTGACCGGCAAGGTGACCATGGACACCACCTACCCGGAGGGCAGCACCCGCAACACGAACCCCTGCTTCCAGCCCACCCGCCGGGCACAGGCGCTGGAACTGCTGGCAAAGTGGGGCGATCTGACCGAGAAGTACGACTGCACCATGGCGCAGCTGGTCATCGCCATGACCGCCCGCATGATCCCCGGGCTGCACGTTCTGTGCGGTGCCCGCAAGCCGGAGCAGGTACTGGACAACGCCGGTGCCATGCACATCAAGCTGGACGGCGCCGACGCCGTCCGCATGAAGTGGGACGTGGACGCGATCTCCTGAGCATAAGCAAAGCAACACCGGAGCATCTTCGGACGCTCCGGTGTTGTTTTTTATCTCTTATTCCCCCCTTGCCAGCGCCTGCAGCTTTTGCTTGTCCAGCACCTGCACGCCGCCGCGATACAGCCGCACCCAGCCCTCCTGCGCAAAGTATTTGAGCATCCGGCTCACCACCTCGCGGGCAGAGCCCATGTACTTTGCCATCTGGTCGTGGGTCATGCGGAGGTCCGCGCCGCCGGTCTTGGCAAGCTCGTCGGTCAGAAAGATTGCCAGCCGCCGGTCGGCGCTCATGAACAAAATCTGCTGCATCGTCCACATGGTATCGGAAAAGCGCTCTGCCGTCATCTGGTAGGCGTAGCAGCGCACATAGACGTTTTCCTGCATCAGCTGTCGGAAGATGCCCGCGCTGATGCACAGTGCCTCGGTGTCCTCCTCCGCATCGATATAGAGGTCGATGTTCACCGCGTCCATCACGCAGGAGGCGGACAGGATGCACACCTCCCCGCCGAACAGGCGGTACAGCGTCACGTCCCTGCCGTCCTCGGATAGCAGATAGGAGCGCAGCTGCCCGCTGCGCAGCAAAAGGATGCCCACACAGCTTTCCAGCGGGCTGTGCACCCGGGCGCCCTTGGCGTAGTGCACCGGGCGGGTAAAGCGGCACAGCCGCTCCTGTTCTTCCGGGGTCAGCTGCTCCCAGAACGGAAACGCACAGGCCAAGCACCGGGCGTGCGGAGATGTTTCTGCCATACGGCTCACCCCTTTCGCAGCGCCTTGGCGGCTTCCGTGCCCGCCAGTGCGCCCTCGTAAACCGCCTTTGCCACCTGTAACAGCCCGCCGGTGCAGTCTCCGGCGGCGTACAGACCGGGCACGGTGGTCTGCATTTTGTCGTCCACCACGATGCGGCTGCCCTCTACGGCAGCGCCCAGCTTTCGGGCAAGTGCGGTACTGCCCGCCACGCCCAGCGCCACAAATACGCCGGATACCTCCCGCACCGCGCCGTCTGCCAGCTGCACGCCGGTGACGGTCTGCTCCCCCAGAACGGCCTCTACCTTCTGGGTGCAGACGGTCACCTCGGGCGGGAAATCTGCGGTCAGGGCTGCGCCGTTCGTCAGCAGGGTGACACTTTTTACCACCGGCAAAAGCGCCTGCACCTCGTGCAGGGCGTACTCGCCGCTGCCCAGCACCGCCACGTCCTTTCCGCGGTAGAAAAAGGCATCGCAGGCGGCGCACCAGCTTACGCCGTGGCCTTCCAGCCCGGTCAGCCCCGGGATGCGGGGCACCGCGCGGGAAGCACCCGTTGCCAGAATGACCGCGTCTGCCGGGTACGCGCCTGCCAGCGTTTCCACGGTCAGGCGGTCGGTCCATGTCAGCCCCACGGCCTCGGTCTGCACGAATTGCACCCCCAGCCGCCGGGCGTTCTCGATGCTGCGGCGTTCCAGCTCCGGCCCGGAGACCGGCTGGGCGAAGCCGTAATAGTTTTCGATCTTTTCGGCGCGCGCCAGCGCCCCGGAGCCCTTGGTCAGCACGGTGGTCTGCACCCCGGCGCGCACGGCGTACAGGGCAGCGGACACCCCCGCCGGGCCGGAACCTACGATGACGATGTTGGACATGGTGTTGCTCCTTTGCATGGTTCTTTTGCCCTTATTATACACCAAAGCCGCGCAGATTTCTGTGACCGGGTCGCAAAAACTTTTTGGGCGGCGGGCACTGTTCAAGCTCCGGGGCGTGTGCTATACTGTTGTCATGTTAAAATTTCTGCCACAGGGGGCTTTTGCTTTATGTCCAAACAACGTCTGCTTTTCATCACCACCGGCGGCACCATTGCCAGCGTGCGCACCCAGCAGGGGTTAAAACCCGTGCTTTCCAGCGAGGAGCTGCTTGCGCATCTGCCGGAATTGAAGGAGCTGTGCTGCCCGGAAACGCTGGCGCTGTGCAGCATCGACAGCACCGACCTCGGGCAGGAGCACTGGCTCATGATGGCACGCGCCATTCAGGAAAACTACGCCTTGTACGATGGCTTTATCATCTGCCACGGCACGGATACGCTGGCGTACTCTGCGGCGGCGCTCTCTTATCTCATCCAGAACGCGGATAAGCCCATCATCCTCACCGGCGCGCAGCAGCCCATCTCCAACGAGATCACGGATGCCAAGAAAAACCTGCGGGACAGCGTGGTCTGTGCTATCGACCCGGGCAGCCGGGGCGTGATGGTGGTGTTTGGCGGGCACGTCATCGCGGGCACCCGCGCCAAGAAGAACAAGACCATCAGCTACGACGCCTTTGCGTCGGTCAACTTCCCGGAATTGGCGCTGGTGCAGGGCGACCGGCTGGTGCGGTACATCCCCTCGCCGTGGCCCACCGGCCCGGTGGAGTTCAGCCGCACGCTGGACAGCCGGGTGTTCCTGCTCAAGCTGACCCCGGGCATGTCCCCGGCGCTCATCCCGGAGATCTTCCACCTGTACGACTGCGTCATCGTGGAAAGTTTCGGCGTGGGCGGCATCCCGCAGCAGCTGATGGACGCCTTTGCCGCCGGGCTGGGCGACTACGAGACCACCCACAAAGTGCTCATCATGACCACGCAAGTCACCTACGAGGGCAGCGACGTGGGCGTGTACGAAGTGGGCAAGCGGGTGCGCAACCGCTTCCGCTTCTTAGAGGCCCACGATATGACCATCGAGGCCGTGGTGACCAAAAGTATGTGGCTGCTGGCGCAGAACTGCGAAAGCTTTGACCAGCTGCAGCAGCGATTCTACCGTCAGGTGAACTTTGACACCTTCTACCACTGAGCCGCGCTGCTGCGGGACGATGGGAGGGGGAGCTGGCAAAGCCGCAGGCTTTGACTGAGGGAGTTGCGTCAAACGCAAAAGCAGCCAGACCGGGCGGTCTGGCTGCTTTTCTGCTTATAAAAATATTTTACTCTACCTCTTCATCCGCGAAGATCCACAGCACCTCGTTGATATGGGAGCCGCTGCGGGAGTATGGGGTCACACGGATGCAGAAGCTGCGGCCATCCGTCTTGCGGTAGCGGTGCTCCAGCAGGTTGCTGCTGAACACGGTGCTGCGCACAAGGCCGAAATCGAACAACTTTGCAAAGTTTTCTCTGTCCTCGGGCGCTACCAGCTTGTCGCGGTAGTTGGTCAACGCAGCGCGGAAAGAGCCGCCGCAGGTGTCCAGAACGGACTGGAAGTCGTCCGGCACAATAACGGGGCGCACGGTGTCCTCCTGCAAGTCCACCACGATTACTGTCTTGTACTTGGGGGCAAGCACCTTTAAAAAGTGCTCGGCATCCCGCTTTTCCTGCAGGGTGCGCTCCATCTTTTCATTCAGGCCTTCCAGCTGGCGGGCGCGGCCGTTGTGGTCGTAGTAAGCCTGCCGGTCCTGCCGCATGGCAGCCTCGGCCTTGGCGACAGCTTCGTCCAGATGGCGCAGGTCGGCGGTCTGCTGGATGCCTACGGAAATAACATAGTCCTTTTCCTTCAAAAAGGCGCGCATCCGGTCCGCAGTGCTCCACACGCTGTAAGGCGGCTCGTTGGGGGTCAGGATGACAAATTCATCGCTGCCGATGCGGTACACCCGGCTGGTGGCAAAGAACTTGCGGGCGGCGTTGGCCAAGCAGCACAGCAGGGTGTCGCCGCTGCGGTGGCCCAGATGCTCGTTTACCTCGTGCATCCCGACCACATCAATGTAGGTGCACACCACGGATTCGTACCCGCTGTTGGGCAGCTCCCGCAGGTCGGCTTCGTACCGGCTGCGGTTGGCAAGGCCGGTCAGGGTATCGTGGCTGTAAGAGAAGTCCAGCTCCTCGCTGAGCTGGTCGGCCTGTGCGTCGTTGCGCACCAGCACAGTCGCCCACGGGTTCTGGGCACAGCAGCCACGGCAGGGCAGCACCTCTGTGGTGACCCAGATATACTGGCCGGACACGTTCTCGCGGTAGCGGTAGAACTCCGGCGCGGTGGCGTGGTACAGCACAGAGCGCAAGGCCTCCAGATCGGTCTGCTCCAAAAACAGGTCTGCGTCCTCTTCGTGCACGATCTTCTCGTTCACCAGGCGGTCGCAGTAGTTGACAAAATCCTCTTCCTTTTCCAGATCTGCACCCAGCAGGCGGGCGTCCCGCTTGATCACCCGGTACGCACCGGTGGCAAGGTTCAGCAGCGAGATCTCCAGCACGTTGTCGGTAAAGATCTGGTAGGCCTGCAAGGCCAGCGCGGTCTTTTCGGTGCCCGGGTTCTCCACCCGGCGGTCGCGGCGCATCAGGTCGCGGCGCAGATCCCAGTAATCCTGATTGGTGGGATCTGCAAGCAGTTTTTCGGCGTTTTCCACCGGCATGGGCTTGAAGAAATAGTAGCCCTGCGAGTACAGGCAGTCTGCGGCTTGCAGCATGGACACCTGTTCCGGGGTCTCCACGCCCTCGGCGATGATGGGCAGATTCAGCCGGTGTGCCATATCCACCACCGACTCCACGATCTGCACGCCCTTGCTGCGGTTCTCCTGATTCATGTCGATGAGCTTCATGTCCAGCTTGATGGCATCGACGTTGGTATCCTTGAGCATATTCAGCGAGGAATACCCGCTGCCGAAGTCGTCCATCATGACCGAGAAGCCCTTGCGGTGCAGGCCCTGAATGGCGCTTTCCACCATCTGGGTGTCCTCGGCCACCATGGTCTCGGTGATCTCAGCCAGCAAAAGCTTTGGCTCCAGCTTATATTTTTCCACCAGATCTGCAAAGATCTGCGGCACATCCAAGTTCAGGATATCCTGCACCGAAACGTTCACCGACACCGGTACAAGGTTGCTGCCGCTTTCCTGCCACTTCTGCAGGGTCTGGCAGACGGATTCCCAGATGTACTGGTCCAGCCTTGTCACAAGGCCGGTGCGCTCCAGCAGCGGCATGAACTCGGCGGGAGGAACACAGCCCCGGGTGGGGTGATTCCAGCGCACCAGCGCTTCCATACCCACGATGGCGCGGGTGATGCTGTTGCACTTGGGCTGCAAAAAGAAGCAGAATTCGTGGTTGTCCAGTGCGTGCTCCAGCTCGCCCAGCAGCTGCTGCTGTTCTTTCAGCTCGTTGAGCATGGTGGGCTCAAAGCGGTGCAGGTAGCCGCTGTCTGTCGTTACACCGGCGATCTGCGCGTAGTTGCATAGGGTGGCGGCATCCGCGCCGGGGTTTGCCTGCATGGGGCACACGCCCATTACCACAAAGAAGGTGACATCCTGTCTGCCGGCATTCATGCAGGCTTGCAGCGTGGCAAGCACAGCGGTCTGCTCGGCTTTTTCGTCCGGCAGGCACAGGAAAAAGTCATCATTTCCAAAATAGCCCACAGGATAGCCGGTCTGCTTGCTGTAACCCAGCAGACAGTCTGCCACAGTTTCCAGCAGAGCATCGCCCTTTTCGGTGCCGTAAAGCTCGTTATAAAGCTTGAAGTGCTGGATATCCACAGCGGCAACAGCCCATTCTGTTCCCTGATGCGCGGTCAGGAATGTATGCAGGGCCTGTAAAAATGCGTCCTTGCGGTCGATCCGCCCCAACGCAGCAGATGCCGGTGCGGCGGCATCTGTTTTGGTCTTTCGTTCCTCTGACATAACGATTCCTCACAATTTGGATAGTTTCAATACGGATAAGCCGATTGCGGTCGGTTTGTATACTTTATAAAAAGTATAACACGGTTTAAGTCGTTTTGAAATAGTTTTTTCACACTTTTTAACAACATTATTCAAGCGAAGTGCAACAAAAATGCCACACACAGCAGCGCCGGTGTGACATTCGGGGTCATTTGGTATTCTTGTTGTCGTCCTTGTTTTCCTGTTCGGCGCGGTGCAGCATCTCCCGCAATGTGGGCAGACTGCGCAGCTTTTTGCCGTGCCGGAGCTTCGGGTAGGCACGCAGCATACGGCGCGGGCCCACGATGCGGGGGGTGCGCAGCAGCTGCGCCTGCATTTCCTCGCTGCGGGCTTGCAGCTCTGCGGCCAGCTGTTCCAATTGCAGCAGCTCGGCGGCGCGCTCGGCAGTGCCCTTGGCGGCAAGACGGGCGGCGTTGGCAGCTTCGGCAGCGTTCAGGCGGGCGTCCTCGCTGGCGCGGCGGGCAGCCTCGGTAGCCTCGGCAGCCTTGGCGCGGATGGCAGCCATGGTCTCACGGGCAGAGGGGCGCTTTCCGGCAGCATCCCGCGCTTCGGCGGCGGCAAGCTTGAATTGCAGCCGTCCCTCGTCCAGCTTCTTGTCGGCGTTCAGGGTGGTGGTGCCCAACAGCTGGGTCATGGCGTCGCTGACGGCGTGGATGCTGTCGCCCAGCTGCTCCATGGTGTCCAGCGTATCGGCCAGCGCAGAGGCAGCAATGGCGGTAGCCACCACGTCCACCGCGTACACGGCGTACAAAAAGCACATGAGGATGACCCCCACAAAGGGCGGGATCAGGTCTACAAGGTCAGCCACCACCGGGTGCACGATACGCATGACCACCAGCGTGCCCACACCCCACAGCAGGCAGAATTCCAGACAGATATAGCCCCCGATGTTAAAGGGAAAATCGCTGTAATCCCACCAGCGGGTGTGGTAGATCTTATACAGCGCCCAGCCGCCCACCAGTTCCAGTGCACTGGGCAGGATGACGCCGCCTATATACAGCAGCAGGATGCTGTGCTGCAAGGGCGTAAGGGCAAACAGCACGATGATCATGCCAAAGCCGTAGATGGGGCAGACCGGGCCGTTGAGGAAGCCCCGGTTCACCAGCTGACCGGTGGTGGCGGCGGCATAGATGACCTCCAGACACCAGCCTATGCAGGAATAGATCAGGAAATAGGCCAGAATATGGTACAGCGAAAAGCCACATACCACGGTATCGGTAAGAAAGCTTACCATAGGCACCTCCGTTCTTCAGTTCTGTTTGGATACGATCTTATATTCGTCCCCCGGCTCAAAAAAGGGGCAGGCAGCGGTATTGTGGGCAAGATAGCGTGCCATCTCGTCCTCGTCCAGCGCAGCGCCCTGCGCGCAGTAATAGCTGCCGTATTCGTCCTGAATGTTGTTCAGGCACAGCTCACAGGGGTCAGACATTTCCTTCGCCTTCCTGTGCGGCGGCTTCGGCAGCAGCAGCTTCCCGCGCCATCCGCTTGAGCACCTTGGGGTCTACCCATGTCACGCTGTCAGCACCGGGCTTCTTGCGGGCAATGAGTGCCTTGATCTTGATGCCCATCTCGGTGAACATGCCCTCGTGCTCGGTGCGGATGTTCCACTCCGGCTCGTTCTCGTGCAGGTCGTAGGTGATCCACTCGATGTCGTAGCCGGAAGCGGGGAAGTACTCTACGCTGTCCCGGAACAGATCATCGTCGTCGGTCTTGAAGTAGATCTCGCCGCCGTCCTTCAAAAACTCGCGGTAGGCGATCAGCTGGCGCGGATAGGTAAGGCGGTGCTTGTGGGAGGAGTCGTTCTTGCTCCACGGGTTGCAGAAGTTGATATAGATGCGGCTGACTTCGTCCTCCGGGGTGATCACGCCCTTGATGCGCTCGATATCGGTGCTCATGATCTTGACGTTGTCGATGGGGCGCCCCGCTGCCTGATAGGCGGCCTCGATCTTGCGCTTGGCAAGAATGAGCACCTTATCGGTGATGTCGATGCCCAGATAGTTGTTTTCCGGGTGGGCACAGGCCAGCTGAGAGATGAAGCCGCCCTTGCCGCAGCCCAACTCCAGAATAAAGGGCTGCTCCGGGCGGGCATACTGGCCGTGCCATTTGCCGCCCCAGATGAGGGGTTCGTGCACATGGAAATCCGCGGCCATCAGTTCGTCGTGGGCATAGGGTTTGAAACGCATTCTCATAGTTTGTTGTTCTCCTTCAAAAATCTCTCCACCTGCTCCGGGGTGGCGGCGCAGCTGCCCTGACAGATACCGGGCTTGCCGCCGCCGCGCCCGTTCAGGGCGGCGTTCAGTGCTTTGGTCAGGGCGCGCACATCGCCGTCCCGCCGGGCAAGGCAGTAGCCGGTGCCCTTTTCGGTGGGGGTCAGGGCGGCGCACAGGCCGGTGGTGGCTTCGGTCAGACGGACAGCCAGCCGGTGCAGCCCGTCCGGGTCCAGCCCCGGCAGGGTGCGGATGGCATCCGCATCGGGTGCGGTCAGCTGCGCAAGGGCGTCAAACAGCCGGCTGCACAGTCCAAAGTGTGTAAACTTGAGTGCAGTATACTCATCGTAGACCCGGTGCACCGCCACAGCGGTCTGGTCGGCCTTGGCAGAGAGCAGCGCACCGATCTCCGCCTGCCGGGCGCGCATGGCCTGCGCCGCCGCCAGCGCACGGGCTCCGCACACCACGCTCAGCCGCACACCGCCCTTGTAGTTTTCGCTGGCAAGGATCTTGATCTGCCCCACCTGACCGGTGGTGCGGGTGTGGGTGCCGCAGCAGGCGCAGACGTCCGCGCCCGGGATGGTCACAATGCGCACCTGCCCCTCGATCTCCTTTTTGGAGCGATAGACAAGGGCGGCAAGTTCCTCCCGGGTGGGGTAGCTGATGAGCACCGGCACATCCTGCCACACGATGCGGTTGGCGGCAAGCTCTGCCTGCCGCAGCCCCTCGGGGCTGATGGGCACGCTGGTGTCCATGCGCACGGCCTCGATGCCCACATGGAAGCCCACATTCTCCGCCCCGAACATCTGGTGCAGGATGCCGGAAAGGATATGCTCGCCGGTGTGCTGCTGCATCTTGTCAAAGCGCCAGTCCCAGTCGATGCAGCCGGCAACGGCTGCGCCGGGCGCGGCGGCAGCGGGCAGGACATCCACCGTATGCCAGATGATGCCCGCCTGCTCGTGGACGTCCGACACCCGCAGCACCGTGCCGTCCGGCAGGGTCAGCGTGCCCCGGTCGGCGGGCTGACCGCCGCCCTCCGGGTAGAACACCGTGCCGTCCAGCGCAATGCGCCCGCCGCCGGTCTTTTCGTCCGGCTCTGCGGCAAGGATGACGCTTTCGCATTCGGTGCGGAAAGCGTCCTGCTCAAAATATTTTTCTGTGCGCTGCATAGCGCGAGTACCTCCTGTAAAATAGAACGATTGGCAATGCCCAAAGGCGCCCCCTTGGGGGAGCTGCTGAGCGCAGCGAAGCTGAGGGGGTACCCCATAAAAACCAGTATACCACGATTTTTGCCTGTGGAAAATAGTTTACAGTTATGTTATGATAGGAAACAACGAATATTCCCGAAAATTGACAGCGAGGAAGGTAACGGATCATGCGTGAAAGTGGTATTCTGATGCCGGTATCCAGTCTGCCCGGCCCTTACGGGATCGGCTGCTTTGGCAAGGCGGCATTTCAATTTGTGGATTTCCTGTCTGCAGCAGGACAAACGATCTGGCAGCTGCTGCCGCTCAGCCCCACCGGCTACGGCGACAGCCCCTACCAGAGCTGCTCTGCCTTTGCGGGCAACCCCTATTTTGTGGACTTGGAAGCGCTGGAAAAAGAGGGCCTGCTGACCGCCGCAGACCTCAAGGCGGAAAGCTGGGGGAAAGACCCGCTGGAGGTGGACTACGGCACCTTGTACGTCAGCCGCTTTGCAGTGCTGCGCAAGGCCTACGCCGCATGGCGCAGCCAGTGCGCCGGGCTGCACGGCTGTAGCTACTACTACCCCGACGACTACTACGCCTTCACCCTTGCCAACGAGGACTGGCTGGAGGACTATGCCCTGTACATGGCGCTGAAGGTAGCCAACAAGATGAAGAACTGGGTGGAGTGGGACGCCCCCTACCGCCGCCGCGACAAGGCCGTACTGGCTGCCTTTGCCGCCGCAAACGAAGAGGAGATCGGCTTCTGGAAGTTTGTGCAGTACAAGTTCAGCGTCCAGTGGCAGGCAGTCAAAACCTATGCCAACAAGAAGGGTGTGCAGATCCTGGGCGACATCCCCATCTACGTCTCTGCCGACTCGGTGGACGCATGGGTGGGCGGCAAGCTGTTTGAGCTGGATGCCGACGGCCGCTTTGCCCGGGTGGCGGGCTGTCCGCCGGACTACTTCTCCGCAGACGGCCAGCTGTGGGGCAACCCCCTGTACGACTGGGCGTACCACAAAAAGACCGGCTACGCATGGTGGATCCAGCGGGTGCGCCACGCACTGGGCATCTACGATCTGCTGCGCATCGACCACTTCCGCGGCTTCGACACCTATTGGGCCATCCCGGCCACCAGCACCACCGCCCGCACCGGCAAGTGGGAGAACGGCCCCGGCATGGAGCTGTTCGATGCACTGGAGGCCGCACTGGGCAAGCTGCCCATCATTGCCGAGGACTTGGGCGAGCTGTTCCCCAGCGTGCGCAAGCTGCTGGCCGACAGTACCTTCCCGGGCATGAAGGTGCTGCAGTTTGCCTTCGGCGGCGGGGACAACGAGTATCTGCCCCATAACCACGTCAAAAACGGCGTGGTCTACCCCGGCACCCACGACAACACCACCCTGACCGACTGGTGGGAGAACGGCGCTTCCGAAAAGGAAAAGGCCACCGCCGCGGCTTATCTGCACCTGACCTCCTGCAAGCCCACCGCCAAGGAAGTGGCCGCGGTAAAGACTGCCGCCGCGCGCACTGCGCTGCTGCGGGCAGCGCTGGGCTCGGTGGCGGACAGAGCCATCATTCCCATGTACGACTGGCTGGGGCTGGGTGCCGAAGCGCACCTGAACACCCCGGGCAAGCTGGGCGGCAACTGGGCATGGCGCGCAAAGGCCGGCTTTGACTCCAAAACCCTTGCCGCACAGATCAAAGCCGAGTGCGCCGTGTACTGCCGCTGCAATGCAGACGTTCAAAACGTGAAAGAATTAGCAATTTGACAGAATTGTAAAAACTGCCGTAAAAATTTGTGCGTTTTGCTGGAAAAATCTGTATTCCAATGGTATAATAGCCGTAAGTTCCCGGATTTGTGGGAAAATTGGAATTTCGCCCGTCGGAAGCGGCGGCGCGTACTGATGATGGGGAAATTACAGATGGACAGAGAATGGACAGAGCAGGATCTGCGTACCTTTGCCGAGGGCGCACAGGCTGCGTTTGAAACGGTATTGCTGGACGAGCTGCCACAGGACACCGGCTGGCAGGACGAAGGCCTGCAGGTGAGTTATAGCCTGTGCAACGGCCGGGTAAGCTGCGTGCTGCACCGCACGGTGCGGGCAGACGGCAAGCTGTGGCGGATCACCATGTCTGCCCCGCTGGCAGGCAACCTGCTGCCGGAAGAGCGCATGAGCGCCCGCGAACGGGAGCTGTGCCGCGAGGACCTGAACCACGATTTTCTTTCCGGCGTATACAACCGCCGCTACCTTGAGACCGTGATCGCCGCCGAGCTGGACCGCTGGGCAGAGCAGGGGCGCAAGGCCGCCGTGGCGCTGGTGTCGCTGGATCACGGCGCACAGCTGCGGGACACCTACGGTCAGCCGGTGATGGATCAGCTGATCTGCTTTGTGGCAAACCAGTGGAAAAAGTATTTCGATATCCCGGGCAGTCAGATCGTCTGCCGCCTGACCGGCACCACCTTTGTGGTGGGCTGTCTGGACTTGGACGGCGGCCAGCTGGCCGAGCAGATGCGGAACATCTACGCCGAAATGCCCCACGAGTGCATCACCTCCATGGGCATGATGAAGCGGGTGCCCTTTACCCTGAGCGTCGCAGTGGCAGGGCTGGACGAGCTGGACAGCGCCGCCAACTGCTGGCAGCGCCTGTACGCCATCTGTGACGAGCGGCTGCGCGGCATCCAGATCTCCGGCGGCAATAAGATCTGCTGAGAAACAACGTATAAAATCCCCCTTTGGGCACATACTAGGTGCCAAAGGGGGATTTTTTGTATGGAAAACCAGAAAAACGACAACCTGAACCTGCTGGAAGCGGTGGTGCAGAACACCGAGATGGGCAAGAACACCCTGGAGCAGATTTTACCCATGACCAACGATGTGCAGTTCAAGGCCGAACTGCTGCGCCAGCGCAACATCTACCACCAGCTGAATCAGGAGGCGCACACCGCCATAGAAGCCTGCGGCGGCAGCGCGCAGGGGCAGAGCACCATGGCAAAGCTGAACACGAAAATGGGCATCGGGCTCAAGACCCTTACGGACAAATCTACCCGCAATCTGGCCGAGATGCTCACACAGGGCAGCGGCATGGGGGTGGTGGACTGCGTAAAAAGCTGCAAGGACTACCCCAACGCCGCCCCGGGCGCAAAGCGCCTTGCCCAGCGGCTGCAGGATTTTGAAGAGGATAACCGCATCCAGCTGGAACGGTTTTTGTGAATACGTTCCACCCCATAAAAACACAAAGTCGGGCAGTCCGCAGGCTGCCCGACTTTGCTATGATCTAAATATTTTTCCGCTATTGCGAAGCATTTACTCCCACAGCTTTTCGGGGTACTGGCCCTCGGCGGTCTTGCGGGCAATGGCCTCCACCACCAAAGGCTTATCCTCCCGGTAGGTGACGCCGAACCACTTATCCGTACTGCGCAGCACCTGAATTTTTGCCTTGTTCTCCTCGATCAGCTCGGTCACCACCAGCGGCAGGAAATACTCGCACTTCAGGGGGTTCACCGGCAGATTCTCGGTCAGCCAGCCCGCAAAGCGCTGCTCGGCCTCGTCCAGAAAGCTCTTGCCGAAGCCCCACAGGTTCATGCTCACAGGGGTGTCGCCGGGCAGGTCCACCCAGCTCTCGCCGCCGTCCTCGGTGTAATGTGCGCCGCCGTCGCAGGGCTCGATGCGGGTGCGCTCGGTCACGCTTTGCAGGGTGCCGTCCTCGTTCTTGATGCACACGCCGCGTGCCACGCTGCCGTTCTCGGACAGGGTGTTCTTCAGCAGATAGCTGACCATGCAGTAGCGGTAGAAATCATCATCGGCGTGGGTGGACAGGTAATCGTACATCACCTGAAACGCCTCCGGGCCGTAGTAGTCGTCCGCATTGATGACCGCAAAGGGGCCGTCAATCAGGGGCTTTGCAGCCAGCACGGCATGGCAGGTGCCCCAGGGCTTTACACGTCCCTCCGGCACGGCAAAGCCTGCGGGCAGCTCTTCCAGCTGCTGGAAGGCATACTTCACCTTCATCGCCTTGGCCACGCGGTCGCCGATGGCTGCCTTGAAGGCGTCCTCGATCTCGTGCTTGATGACAAAGATCACGGTCTCAAAGCCGGCGCGGCGGGCGTCGTAAAGGGAATAGTCCATAATGACCTGTCCGTTGGGGCCCACCGGGTCGATCTGCTTCATGCCGCCGTAACGGCTGCCCATGCCGGCAGCCATGACGACCAGTACCGGTTTATTCATCTGCAATTCCTCCTGTATCTGCCGGGGTTTCCGGCATTGTAGCGTTCTGAGGCTATTATACACTGCTTCGCCGCCGGTGGCAAGGCACAGAAGGGGGGGAGAGGATCAGAAATGCGCGCCGCGTGCGCTTTGCGCATATTCAGCGGAAAAATTCTTTTTTAATAGCACAATGCCGGAGCGTCTGCGGACGCTCCGGCATTGCATTTTCACGGGAGAGGGCGCGGCAGGGCAGCTCCATCTATGAAAAAGGAGATCGGAAACGCCCGCAGGCGTTTCCGATCTCCCAAATCAAACTGTTTTTCCGCTCACCCCAGCTGGCTCTGGGTCAGGGACAACCGCTGGTAGGCGATGCGCGGGGTGCCGTCCTCCACATGGATGATGCCGCAGCGGGTAAAGCCCTCGCTTTCCAGCAGGTGCTGCATCACCTTGTTGTCGGCGTGGGTGTCGGCGCGCAGGCTCTCGCAGTGCTCCAGACACCACTCCACCACTGCCTTGCCGATGCCTTTGCTCTCGCCCGCCGAAGCCAGCCGGTGCAGCGTACCGTAGGGCAAAGTGTCGTTGAGCCACTGTCCGTCCTCAATGACCTTGTAAGTGGGGTCCTCGCCAAGGATAAAGGCAAACACCGCCTGCATCTGGCCGTTCACCATGTACACGAACAGCCGGTTGGTGTCGATATCCTCTTCCAGCAGCTCCGGGCTTGGGTAATTGTCCCCCCACTGGGTAGGGTTGCCGTTTTTCGCCATGAATTCCCGCGCACGGGCATAGATATCCAAAATCCGTGCCATATCCGCTCTTACCGCTCCGCGAAACATATCCACTCATCCTCTCTTGCCCGCGCCCTGCCGCGCGGGGTACATTTATTTTAGTATAACACAATATTCCATAAAGTACCAGATTTTTCTCCATTTCGCGGCAAAAACAGACCGCCGTGCGCGGGGCAGTAGCACGACGGTCGGGGGAAGCAAAACAAAAGAAGGCTTCATGCGGTGGGGCGGCGGGGAGCAGTACCGGTGCGCACCAGCCGGTACTCCCGTGGGCTCAGGCCGTAGCGCTCGTGGAACAGGCGGTAGAAGTAGCTGGTGTTCTCGTAGCCCACCTGTGCAATGATCTGCTGAATGTTCAGATCGCTGCGGCGCAGCAGCCGCGCGGCGGTCTCCATGCGGTGCTTTTGCAGCAGCTCCTTGTAGGTGCGCCCGGTCTGAGCGCGCACGCACTCGCTGACATACGCCAGCGAAACACCATAAGCCCTTGCCACATTGGAAAGGCTGGCCTCACGATAATTTTGGGTGATCTCCTGCAGCGCCGCCTGCACCAGTGCATCGCGGCTCACGGCCTCCATGCGGGCTTGCTGCGGGGAGCGTTCAAGCTTTGCCATCATTGTATCTGTCCTCCGTAACGGTGCGGCAGGCGGGGGACTGGGGGAAGCCGGACCACCCGCCGCACGATAACTGCGGAGCCCCTTCCGGGCTCTTATACCCTGAATACGAATCACCCGCCGCAAACATTGCAGAAAAGATAAAAATTTTTTAGTCAATTTTCGTTGTAGAGGGAGCTTTCCCACAGAAAAAGGCTGCCCGCCAAACGGCAGACAGCCTTTTCCAGAAGAAAATAAGGAAAACACGCACCCAAAAGGGCAGAGTGAGTATCAGAACATACTTTCGTCCTTGTAGCGCCCGGTGCGCACGAACTGCACCCACTCGGCTACGTTCACGGCGTGGTCGCCGATGCGCTCCAGATACTTGATGACCATCAGCAGATCCAGCGCGGCGTCCACCTTGGCGGGGGCGGCGGCGATCTCCTGTGCCAGCGTGTGCTTGATGACGTTGAAGTCGTAGTCCACGGCGTCGTCTGCGGCGATGACGCGGCGGGCGGCGATCTCGTCCTCGGCGGTCAGGGCGTCCATGGCGTCTAAGATCATCTGGTAGGCCTTACGCCCCATGGCAATAGCCTGACTGACGGCGGGGTCTCTCTCCTTACGCACGGTGACGAGATGTGGGATGATCTCGGCGATATCCGAGGCGTGGTCGCCCATGCGCTCGATGTCGGTGACCACCTTCATGGCGGTAGAAATGTGGCGCAGGTCGCCCGCCACCGGCTGCTGGCGCAGCAGCAAGGTCATGCAGCGGTGCTCGATGTCCCGCTCCATGTTGTTGATGCGGTCATCCCCCTGCACGATCTTCTGGGCGGCTGCGGTGTCGGCGGTGCACAGCGCTTCCAGCGCGTTCTCCACGGCCTCGGCGGCGTTCTGCCCCATCTCCACCAGTGCGGTCTTGAGGGCTTCCAGATCGCTGTCGTATTGTTTGCGAATGCTCATTGCTTTGTTCCTCCCTGCATTAACCGAACCGGCCGGAGATGTAGTCTTCGGTGCGCTTGTCCCGGGGTGTGCTGAAGATCTGGTTCGTGGGGCCAACTTCCACCAGCTCCCCCAGCAGGAAGAAGGCGGTGCGGTCGCTGATACGGGCCGCCTGCTGCATATTGTGGGTGACGATGACCACGGTGTAGTTCTTTTTCAGCTCGTTCATCAGCTCCTCCACCTTCATGGTAGAGCCGGGGTCCAGTGCGCTGGTGGGCTCGTCCATCAGCAGCACCTCGGGCTTGACCGCCAATGCCCGGGCGATGCAAAGACGCTGCTGCTGCCCGCCGGACAGGCCAAGGGCGCTCTTTTTCAGGCGATCCTTCACCTCGTCCCACAGGGCTGCGCCCCGCAGAGAGGTTTCCACCAGCTCGTCCAGCTCGGCCTTATTGCGCACGCCGTGCAGCTTGGGGCCGTAAGTGATGTTGTCGTAGATGCTCATGGGGAAGGGGTTTGCCTTCTGGAACACCATGCCCACACGGCGGCGCAGATCGGTCAGCTCCATCTCGCGGGCAAAGATATCCTCGCCCTTCAGCCGTACATCGCCCTCGATGCGCACGCCCGGCACAAGGTCGTTCATGCGGTTCAGGGTCTTTAAAAAGGTGGACTTGCCGCAGCCGGAGGGGCCGATGAGTGCGGTGATCTCCCGCTCGCCCACGTCCAGCGAAATGCTCTTCAGCGCCTTGAAGTCGCCGTACCAGAGGTTCAGATCCTTTGCCGATATCACCGGCACATTCGTGTTTTCCATAGAGTACCTCTTTATTTTTACTGCTTCTGTTTCAGTTTCGTTTTCGCCAGACGTGCTGCCAGATTGATGAGCAGCACCAGCACCAGCAGCACTGCGCCGATGCCCCATGCGGAGGTGAAATCGCCGTCTTCAAAGGCGCGCAGGTACAGCAGCACCGACAGGGTGGCACCGTTGGAGGTGTAGGCTTTGAACACGCTCTTGGCGATTACCTCTGCCGCACCGGCGGTGAACAGCAGCGCAGCGCTTTCGCCCACGATGCGTCCCACAGCCAGAATGCAGCCAGTGACGATGCCGTCAATGCTGCAGGGCAGCACGATGGTGCGGATGATGTGCCACTTGCCTGCACCCAAACCCATGGCACCCTCACGGTAGCCCTGCGGCACCGTTTTCAGAGATTCCTGTGTGGTGCGGATGATGGTGGGCAGGTTCATCACTACCAGCGTCAGGCTGCCGGACAAAAGACAGGTCTGGAAGCCCAGCGCCTGACTGAACACCAGCATACCCACCAAGCCGTAGATGATGCTGGGGATACCCGCTAGCGTTTCGTTGGTGAACTCGATGATCTCGATGAGCCGCCGGTTGGAAGCGTATTCGGTCAGGTAGACCGCCGCACCCACGCCCAGCGGCAATACGATGAGTAATGTCAGCAGGATGACATACAGGGTGTTGAGGATGGCGGGCAGAATGCCGTCCGTCTTTTTCAGCACACTGGCGGTGGTAGAAAGGAAGTTCCAGCTGATGTGGGGGATGCCCCGCACCAGCACCATGCCGATGATCCCGGCCACCAGAATCATCACCAGTACTGCGCTTGCCCAGACCAGCACGGTCATTACCCGGTTCCATGCCCGGCGGGAGGGCGAAAAGCCGTTATTCATCGCGGTTTCCTCCCTTCAGTACCACGTTCAGCACCACATTGATGAGCATGATGAACACGAACAGCACCAGCGCGATGCTGAACAGTGCCTGCCGCTGCAAGCCGCCGGCGTAGCTCATTTCCTTGGCGATGGCGGTGGTCAGCAAAGTGACGCTGCGGAACAGGCTGTCCGGCATATTGGGGCTGTTGCCCGCCACCATCATCACGGCCATGGCCTCGCCGATGGCGCGGCCGATGCCCAGCACAACGCCTGCGGCAATGCCGCTTTTCGCCGCCGGGATGCTGATCTTGAACCATGTTTCGGTGTCGGTAGCGCCCAGCGCCAGACTGCCCTGCTCATACTCCGGCGGCACGGCGTTGAGCGCCGTCACCGACACGGACACGATGCTGGGTAAGATCATGATGGAAAGCACTACAATGGCGCTGAGCAGGCAGGCACCGGAGGCCTTACCGAAAGCTTTTGCCACGGCGGGCACCAGCACCTGCATACCCAAAAGGCCGAACACCACGCTGGGGATGCCGGACAGCAGCTCGATGGCAGTGACCACCACGGTGCGCAGCTTGGGGTTTGCGGCCTTGGAGAGGAACACCGCCGTCAGCAGGCCGATGGGCACGCCGAGGATGGTAGCGCCCAGCGTGCCGTAGACGCTGGACAGGATGAAGGGCAGGATGCCGAACAGCGGCTCTGCTGCGGTGGACGCCCATTTGGTGCCGAAGAGGAACTTGAAAATGCCGATCTTATGGATAGCCGGCACGCCGGAGACCACCATGTACACCGAGATGAGCACCACACAGCACACCGCCAGCATTCCGCACAGGAAGAAGATGAAATTCATCACCGCTTCCAGCCAGTCGGCGGGGGTACGGGGCAGCCGTACCCGGCGCAGAGAAGAGGTTGTATTTTTCATAACGCGATCCTATAAAAAGCCGCACCAGCCCAGCCTTTTAGGGCAGGCCGACGCGGCGATTCTCTTGTTCAGATGCAGGGCAGGCGGTTCACCGGGGAGCTTTCCCCGCGAAATTCGGGGCTTCCAGCTCCCGCCCTATTGCCTGCGGCAACAGGGTCCCACCCTCGGATCATTCGCTGGGGAAACTCCCCGGCAAACCACCCGGCAATTACTCGTTCACGGGCACAGCGCCTGCGGTGCGGATGAGGTCGGCAGCGTCCTTGCTGGTGGCAAAGTCCACAAAGGCCTGTGCCTGCTCAGAAAGGGCAGCGCTCTTGTTGGTGACGAACACGAAGGGACGCTGGATCTTGTAGCTGCCGTCCTTGACGGTGTCCTCGCTGCACTCCACACCCTCCACGGTGACCATGGCAACGGTGTCGCCCACAGCGGACAGAGAAGCGTAGCCGATGGCCAGCGGGTTTGCCTCCACAGCGCTGATGACAGCGCCGGTAGCGGTAAGCTCCTGTGCGTACTTGCAGCTGTCCTTCACGTCCACGATGCTCTCAAAGCCATCGCGGGTGCCGGAACCGGCCTCACGACCCACCAGAACGATCTCGCCGTCATCGCCGCCGACCTCCTTCCAGTTGGTGATCTCGCCGGTGAACATCTTCTTGAGCTGCTCCACGGTCAGGTCAGCGACCTTGCTGTCCTTGTTCACAACGATGGCGATGCCGTCCAGCGCCACGACAGTGCCGTCCACAGCGGACTTCTCATCGTCCTTCAGGGCGCGGGAGGACAGGCCGATGTCCAGCGTCTTGTCGGTAGCGCCGGTGATGCCTGCGCCGGAGCCGGTGGGGTCGTAGCTGACGGTGACGCCCGGCTCGACCTCGGCAAAGCCCTCGGTCAGGGCAGCAATGACGTTCTTCATGGAAGTAGAACCGCCGGTCGCAACGTTGCCGCTCAGGGTGCCGGCTGCCTGCCCGGCAGCGGAAGAAGCGGTGGTGGAAGCAGAAGCAGCGGTGCCGGATGCGGAAGCAGCAGAGCCGCCGCAGGCGGTCAGGGCAGCAGCCGCAGCAGCTGCACCGCAAACGGTCAGAAACGAACGACGAGAGATCTTTTTCATGATAGAATTTCCTCCATTAAAAACCCGGGCGCCCGCCCGGCACTGTCTTTTTGTGTTTTCCTTGGGAACGGCCTTATTCTACCGCTTTGCTGCCCTTGCTGCGACCATGGACGTGCAAAAAGTGCGTAAAACTTTGTGCATACTGCCAGCCCCAATGTAAAGAACAGGTAATGCGGCACAAAACAAAAAAGCCGCCGGGCACTCCTGTTTCCAAGAGTGCCCGGCGGCAAAATGTTGTCCGAATCTTATTCTTTGCTGGGGGTAATAGTTTTTCCATCGTAACGGAATACGGCAGTTTGATTATGATAGGCTACCCGCATTATGAACGTACCATTGCTGTATTCTGCAGGAACCCGATTTTCACTTTCCAGACAGAACTTTGCTGAACTGCCATATTCCTGATAACTATGCGGCTCCACTGTCAGTTCATTGCGAATAAATTCCAGTGGATACATATTATTTTCCATATCCGTAAAGGTGCCAGTAATATCTTTCGGCTCCAATATTACCCGCTCGCCGGTATCATTCTGAATCGCGAACAGCGGACAATAGCGCACAGCATAGCCGCTGCCACCGGTTATAACTGGAGCTTCGCACATAAACACCACTCCGTCGATCGTCACCTTCGGACGGTCATTCATCCCTCCGCAGCCGGTCAAAGCCCCTGCGGCGGTCAGCACCAGTGCCCCGGCACTGAGCTTGAGAAATGTTCTGCGGTCGATCATAGCAATGCACCTCCTGTATCGGGTATCACTCAGAAAACTTTGTTCTGCGGTATCAGACGGTCTGCTTTACGAAGGTTTCGGTCGCATAATCCAGCTTATAGTTTTCCGTTGTGCGCGCGCTCGAAATCGCAAAAGTAACCTCGGCTTTCTTGGCTGCAACAGCCTCGTACAGTGCTTTCTGGTCTTCCTTCAGCGTAACGCACATCCAGTCCTCTTTGAACTGACCCTCCTCCAGCTTGATATAGCCGCCGTTTGACAGCAGACCGCCATCGGTATAACTCTCAACCAACTGTCCATTGATCTTCAGGAAGAAAAAGGTCCTTGCGCGCAGCGGATCAGGCTTTTTCATGCCGGAGGTATCCTTGATACGCACCTTGACCTTGATATAGCCCTCCCATCCGCTTTCCGGGGAGCTACCCCAGCCGTCGGCGTTAGTACCACATGTAGCTGCGCCTGCGGTTGCCTGAAACAGGCCGAAATCCGTGCCGATAGCACCATCACTGCAGCCGCCCAGCAGTCCGGTCATAGATACTGCCACTGCCATTGCGGCAGAAGTCTTTAAAAACGCACGACGATCTATTTTCATAGCCATATTATAAGCCCTCCTCAAAAGCGTTTTTGCACCCTAAGAGTACCACATTTTACCACATTGTCAACTATCCGAATTCAGGTTTCACCATTTTATCGTTCCTTTATAAAAGGCCGCATAGACCGGCAGCGGGCGCGGTGTTTGCTGCCGGTCCGGGGCTGCGGTGGAAAAATTTACTTTTTTCGAACAAAATCAAAATTTGCTGTTGACAAAGGGCACCCGGTATGCTAAAATAGCCAAGTCGGGTGCGAACACCTGATGCAAAATGGACGTATGGCCCGTTGGTCAAGCGGTTAAGACAGAGGCCTCTCACGCCTTTAACATCGGTTCGATTCCGGTACGGGTCACCATTTTATAGTAGTAAAACGGTCATGTGCCGTTTTATATAGATGCCTCTTTAGCTCAGTCGGTTAGAGCACCTGACTGTTAATCAGGGTGTCGCCTGTTCGAGTCAGGCAAGAGGCGCCAGCAAAGCGATGGAAATTTTCCATCGCTTTTTTCTTTTTCCGGCGGCCTTGTTGACAGCACCGCCCCGGGGGGCTATACTTAACACACTATAAAGTATAAAAGGAACCTCTTGCCACGCAGCTTTACGGTGCAGTAAGGCGAAAAGGCGCCCCCTTGGGGGAGCCGGCAATGCCGCAAGGCTTGTCGGAGGGGGTCAAATCCTTGACAAAGGAGAACATCATGAAAAAAGTTATTCTGACCGGCGACCGTCCCACCGGCCGCCTGCACGTTGGCCACTATGTCGGCTCTCTGAAGGAGCGGGTGCGGCTGCAGAATACCGGCGAATATGACGAGATCTTTATCATGATCGCCGACGCGCAGGCGCTGACCGATAACGCCGACAACCCGGAGAAGGTGCGCCAGAACATTCTGCAGGTGGCGCTGGACTATCTGGCCTGCGGTCTGGACCCCAACAAGGTGCACATCTTCATCCAGTCCATGGTGCCCCAGCTGACCGAGCTGAGCTTCTACTACCAGAATCTGGTCACCGTCAGCCGTTTGCAGCGCAACCCCACCGTGAAGAGCGAGATCCAGATGCGCAACTTCGAAGCCAGCATCCCGGTGGGCTTCTTCTGCTACCCCATCAGTCAGGCTGCCGATATCACCGCCTTCAAGGCTACCACCGTGCCCGCCGGTGAGGATCAGAAACCCATGATCGAGCAGTGCTGCGAGATCGTGCACAAGTTCAACTCCGTCTACGGCGAAACGCTGGTAGAGCCCGAGATCGTTCTGCCCCAGAACGCCGCCTGCCTGCGTCTGCCCGGCATTGACGGCAAGGCTAAGATGAGCAAGAGCCTTGGCAACTGCATCTATCTGTCCGAGGAGCCGGAGGATATCGAGAAGAAGGTCAAGTCCATGTTTACCGACCCCAACCATCTGCGGGTGCAGGACCCCGGCAAGGTGGAGGGCAACCCGGTGTTCATCTATCTGGACGCCTTCTGCCGCCCCGAGCACTTTGCCGAGTTCTGGCCGGAGTACCAGAATCTGGACGAGGTCAAGGCGCACTATCAGCGCGGCGGTCTGGGCGATATGAAGGTGAAAAAGTTCCTGAACAGCGTCATGCAGGCTGAGCTGGAGCCCATCCGCAACCGCCGCAAGGAGTGGGAGCAGCGCCTGCCCGAGGTGGTGGAGATCCTGAAGGAGGGCAGCGCCTACGCCGAAAAGACCGCTGCCGCCACGCTGGACGAGGTGCGCAAGGCCATGCGCATCGACTACTTCGAGAACGATAACCTGCTGAAATAATATTTATGAGAGAACCCGAAACGCCTGCGGCGTTTCGGGTTCTCTTTTGCATCGTTTACGAAAATTGCATAGAAAGCACGGGCAAACTATGCTAAAATAAGGGCAACAAGTACAGAAAGCCCCGTTTGGGGGCGAAAAAAAGGAGAACCACCATGCAAAAGACCATCTGGATCACCGGAGCAAGTTCCGGCATCGGCCGGGAGTTCGCCCGCCGGTATGCCGCTATGGGCTGTCGGCTCATCTTGACCGCCCGCCGCGCCGACCGTTTGCAGACCCTTGCCAAGGAGCTGCACGCAGCCCACGGCACCGAATGCCGCATCGAGACCGCCGACCTCTCCCGCGCCGAGGAGTGCAGCCGCCTGTGCGAAGTACTGGCCGATGAGCACATCGACATCTTCATCAACAACGCCGGGTTTGGCGTCTGCGGCAGCATTCTGGAAACGGAGGAAGCTCGCGAGGAAGAGATGATCCAAGTGAATGTTGCCGCCATGGCGCGGCTGTTCCGCGCCGTGGTGCGCAAGATGCACGCACAGGGCGGCGGCACCATCCTGAATGTGGCGTCCTCTGCGGGGCTGCTGCCCGGCGGGCCCTATATGGCGGGCTACTACGCCAGCAAAGCCTATGTGGTCAGCATGACCCGCGGCGTGGCTGAGGAGCTGCGGGAGATGCACAGCCCCGTCTACGTCTGCGCCCTCTGCCCCGGCCCGGTGGACACCGAGTTCAACGACCGTGCCGGGGTGGTGTTTGCCCTGCATGGCATTACCCCCGAGCTGTGTGTGGAGGAAGCTCTGCTGGGCATGATGCACCGCAAGACCATCATTGTGCCTTCTGCCTTTATGCGGCTGTGCACCAGCGCCCAGCGCCTTGTGCCCATCCCCCTGCTGATGCCCATCGTGGCGCGCCAGCAGAAGAAAAAGCTGGGGTAAAAGACAAAGGTCGTCCAAACTTGTCAACAAGCCCAAAGATAGTCGGAATATCTTGTGCACCGTGACAAGGCGCGTCAGCCCGCACAAACTATCGCGCTGAAAAACGACGGTTTTTCGTGCTGTTTTTCGGCATAAAAGCGAAAATCTAAAGAAAGTACAACAAAACTTCACAAGAATGTGCCTTGACACTTCCTGCAAAGGATGCTAGACTGGTATACAAGTAAGAGCGCGCTCCGGCACGGCCGGATACGACGCGCTTTGCAAAGCAGCACGGCTGCAATTTGCGCCGTGTAGAATACGATTTTTGACAGGAGGACTTTATTATGGCACAGTGCACTCCCAAATCTTTTGATCTGACCGGCAAGGTGGCGCTGATCACCGGCGCATCCTACGGCATCGGCATGGCAATTGCAAAGGCTATGGCAGCCAACGGCGCTACCATCGTGTTCAATGATATCAAGCAGGAGCTGGTGGACAAGGGTCTGGCTTCCTATGCAGAGGCAGGCATCAAGGCGCACGGCTACGTCTGCGACGTCACCGACGAGGATGCCGTCAATGCTATGGTAGCAAAGATCACCGAGGAAGTCGGCCACATCAACATTCTGGTCAACAACGCCGGTATCATCAAGCGCATCCCCATGACCGAGATGAGCGCTGCCCAGTTCCGTCAGGTCATCGATGTTGATCTGAACGCTCCCTTCATCGTGGCAAAGGCCATCATCCCCGATATGATCGCACAGGGCGGCGGCAAGATCATCAACATCTGCTCCATGATGAGCGAGCTGGGCCGTGAGACCGTTTCTGCCTATGCAGCAGCAAAGGGCGGCCTGAAGATGCTGACCAAGAACATCGCTTCCGAGTACGGCGCTTACAACATCCAGTGCAACGGCATCGGCCCCGGCTACATCGCTACCCCGCAGACCGCACCGCTGCGCGAGATCCAGCCCGACGGCAGCCGTCACCCCTTCGACCAGTTCATCGTTGCCAAGACCCCCGCAGGCCGCTGGGGCGAGGCCGAGGATCTGGGCGGACCCGCTGTGTTCCTGGCATCTGAGGCCTCTGACTTTGTCAACGGCCTGATTCTGTATGTGGACGGCGGCATTCTGGCCTACATCGGCAAGCAGCCCCAGTAAACGCTGAGGGCACTCCGCAGTTCTGACCCCGGGGACTGCCGCACAGCGTTGTGTGGCAGTCCCTTTTGCATTTGTACGGGAAAGGATGTTATGCTATAATGGAAAAAGCACATCAGGACATCCCTTGGGTGCCCCATGCCGAAATTTCCCCGGAGCCCTGCGGCCCCGGGGTGCAGCGCCGCGTGCTGGCTTACAGCAAGGACGCCATGTGCGTGGAAAACACCTTTGAGACCGGCGGCGTGGGTGCCATGCACTGCCACCCCCACACCCAGATCACCTATATCGTCTCCGGGCGGTACCGCTTTACCATCGGGGACGAGACCCGGGAGGTAGGCCCCGGCGACACCCTGCTCAAGCAGAACGGTGTCATGCACGGCTGCGTCTGTCTGGAGGGCGGCGTGATGCTGGATTTCTTTACCCCCATGCGGGAGGACTTTGTATAATCCTTGCGTACAGCAGGGAAAAATAAGAAGGAGAACCATTGTTATGAAGATCGCACTTATCAACGAGAACAGTCAGGCCGCCAAGAACGGCATCATCGAAGCCGCCCTGAAGAAGGTGGTGGAGCCCATGGGCCACGAGGTGGTCAACTACGGCATGTACGCCGCCGACGATGCTGCACAGCTGACCTATGTGCAGTGCGGCATTCTGGCTGCTATCCTGCTGAACAGCGGCGCTGCGGACTACGTTGTTACCGGCTGCGGCACCGGCGAGGGTGCCATGCTGGCACTGAACAGCTTCCCCGGCGTCATCTGCGGCCACGTTGAGGACCCCGTGGATGCCTACACCTTTGCCCACGTCAACGACGGCAACGCCGTTGCCATGCCTTTTGCCAAGGGCTTCGGCTGGGGCGGCGAGCTGAACCTCGAGTACTGCTTCGAGAAGCTGTTCGGCTTCGGCCACGGTCAGGGCTACCCTAAGGAGCGCGTTGTGCCCGAGCAGCGCAACAAGAAGATCCTGGACGGCGTGCGCGCCGCCACTTTCAAGCCTCTCATCGAGTGCCTGAAGAGCATCGATCAGGAGCTGCTGAAGGGCGCTGTGGCGGGTGCCAAGTTCTCTGAGCTGTTCTTTGCCTCCTGCAAGGACGAGGAGCTGGCCGCTTACGTCAAGACCCTGCTGTAAGCTGCGGAGGAGATCATGCAAGGACTGACCCTGTTCAACCTGAACCTCACCCACCTGCTGGATGCCTTTCTGGAAACTGCAGTGCCCATGATCGCCGGTCTTGCCGAGGTGGTGGGTCTGTTCATCATCATCACCAGTCTGGCCAAGGCCACCTTCTACTATGTCCGCGCCACCTTCTTCAACGACCACCGGGACTTCCACCATGAAATGAGCAGCGGCCTGACCACCGCACTGGAATTTCTGATGTCGGCAGAGATCGCCAAGACCTTTTTGCTGCAGAATCTGGAGTCCGTGGTGCCGCTGGCGGCTACCTTTGCGCTGCGCGCTTTGATGAGTATGCTGCTGCACTGGGAGATGGAGGGCGGCCACCGCCCGGCCAACGCCAAGGAAAAGGACAAGTCCGGCTCTCCGAAGGACGGCAAAAACGGCTGACAGGCAAAACATTTGCCAAACTTTAGCACGGCAGAGTTTCACCGTGTTGTGAAAAACGTAAAACCTTGAGATGAATACTTGACAGGTTTGCACAAAGAGACTATACTCGTGCCATCGAAAGCAAAGGCGCTGACGGAAGCAATTCCGCCAGCGCCTTTTGTGTTTTCGGGGATACTGCCGCACGGAGAGAATAGAGGGCTCCCTGTGCAAAAAACGACCGTAGGAGGTAGGAAAGTATGTTTAGCTCCGTCAACACCTGCTGGACGCTCGTAGGAGCGTTTCTAGTGTACTTCATGCAGGCCGGATTCGCCTTGTGCGAAGCCGGCTTCACCCGGGCAAAGAATACCGGCAACATCCTGATGAAAAACATGATGGATTTCTGCATCGGCACGCCCTGTTACTGGCTCATCGGCTTTGGCCTGATGTTCGGCGGTACCGGCGCACTGATCGGCGGTTTCGATCCCTTCATTCAGGGCGATTACAGCCACTTGGGTCTGGATATCCCCCTGTGGGTGTACATCGTGTTCCAGACTGTGTTCTGCGCTACGGCAGCCACCATTGTCTCCGGCTCCATGGCCGAACGCACCAACTTCAAGGCCTACTGCGTGTACTCCGCCGCCATCTCGCTGGTGGTGTACCCCATCTGCGGCCACTGGATGTGGGGCGGCGGCTGGCTGCAGAGCATGGGCTTCCACGATTTTGCAGGTTCCGCAGCCGTGCATAATGTGGGCGGCGTCATCGCTCTGCTGGGCGCATGGATGCTGGGTCCCCGTATTGGCAAGTACGACAAGAGCGGCAACCCCCACGCCATCCCCGGCCACAACCTGACCGCCGGTGCACTGGGTGTGTTCATCCTGTGGTTCTGCTGGTTCGGCTTCAACGGCGGCTCTTCCCTGAGCTTGTCCACCGATGCCACCATGACCCTGACCGGTCTGGTCTGCTTCAACACCAACCTTGCCGCAGCCGTTGCTACCTGCGTGACCATGATCTTCACTTGGCTGCGCTACGGTAAGCCGGATGTCTCCATGACCCTGAACGGCTCTTTGGCAGGCCTTGTGGCTATCACCGCAGGCTGCGATACCGTCTCCCCCTTTGGCGCTTTCTTCATCGGCTTTGTGGCCGGTATCCTTGTGGTGCTGAGCGTGGAATTCTTTGATAAGATCGCCAAGGTGGACGACCCCGTAGGTGCTGTTTCCGTCCACTTTGCAAACGGCGTCTGGGGCACCATTGCGGTGGGTCTGTTCTCCACCGGCTCCAACACCGCCCATGCCGGTCTGTTCTACGGCGGCGGTCTGGCACAGCTGGGCACCCAGCTGCTGGGTCTGGTCTGCGTGGATGTCTATGTTGTGATCGTGATGTTCATCATCTTCAAGATCATTGATAAGACCCTTGGCCTGCGTGTGCCCGCCGAGGTGGAGATCGACGGTCTGGATATCCACGAGCACGGTCTGGCTTCCGCTTATGCAGGCTTTGCCATCTCGGATGCAAACTCCGCTGCCATGACCCCCAACGAGAACACCGATCTGGGCGAGGACGATGTCACCAAGGCTTCGGCAAAGCAGATGGATGCTGCCGTGCCGGTGGTGCGCGAGCCTGTGATCCACGATGGTGTCTACGACACCGGTATGCACAAGGTGTCCATCATTGCAAAGCTGGCAAAGTTCGATCAGCTTAAGACCGCTCTGAATGATCTGGGCGTCACCGGCATGACCGTAACGCAGGTCATGGGCTGCGGCATCCAGAAGGGCACCCCTGAAAAGTACCGTGGTGTGCCGGTGGATACCACCCTGCTGCCCAAGATCAAGGTGGAAGTCATCGTTTCCCGCATCAGCGTGGACGCTGTGGTGGAAGCTGCCAAGAAGGCGCTGTACACCGGTCACATCGGCGATGGCAAGATCTTTGTCTACAACGTGACCCGCGTGGTCAAGATCCGCACCGGCGAGGAAGACTACGCCGCTCTGCAGGATGTGGAGTAACGCTCCACAAGTTTCTCCGCTGTTCCCGCTGCGGCGGCAGCCCGGCTGCTCCGACACAGTCCCCGCCGCCCGGCGTGACAGATAGATCGTTCTCCTTTTTCCTTTTTCCTTTTTCCTTTTTCCTTTTTTCGTTCGAGTCACCAGTAAGTCGAAAGCCCCGCTCCTGCGCACAAGGGAGCGGGGCTTTTGCTGTGAAAAAAGTACCCCGGAAACGCCGACAGGCGTTTCCGGGGCACTTATCAGTTATACCTTACAGGCTGCGGGTGCGGATCTCGGTGGTGACCTTGGCGATGAAGTCCTCAAGGCTCATCTCGGTGGTCTCGCCCTTGCGGTCACGCACGGAGATGTTGCCGGCCTCGGCTTCCTTGGCGCCCAGCACCAGCATATAGGGCACGCGGTCCACCTGCTGTGCGGCACGGATCTTGTAACCGATCTTCTGGTTGTCGTCGTCCAGCACAACACGGATACCGGCGTCAGACAGCTTCTCGGTCACGTCCTGTGCGTACTCCAGCGTCTTTTCGGACACGGGCAGCACCTTGACCTGCGTGGGAGCCAGCCAGGTGGGGAACTTGCCCTTGGTCTCCTCAATCAGGTAGGCCATGAAGCGGTCCAGAGAGCCCAGAATTGCGCGGTGCAGCACCACGGGGGTCTTTTCAGAGCCGTCCTTGTCCACATAGGTCAGGTGGAACTTTGCGGGCAGGCAGAAGTCCAGCTGGCAGGTGGACAGGGTGTACTCGGCACCCACAGCGGGCTTCACGTTCACGTCCAGCTTCGGGCCGTAGAAGGCAGCCTCGCCGATCTCCTCGGTGAAGTGGATGCCCAGCTCGGTCAGCACTTCGCGCAGGGCCTGCTCTGCATGGTTCCACATGGCATCATCGTCGTGGTACTTCTTCTTATCGGCAGGATCACGCAGGCTCAGCACGCAGCGGTAATCGGTAATGTTGAAGTCCTTGTACACCTCAAAGATCAGGTCGCACACGTTTGCGACCTCGCTCTTGATCTGCTCCGGGGTGCAGAACAGGTGGGCGTCGTTCTGGCAGAAGTGACGGCCGCGCTCGATGCCCTTCAGGGTGCCGGAGGACTCGTAACGGAAATCGTGGGCGATCTCACCGATGCGCATGGGCAGGTCACGGTAAGAATGGGGACGGTTTGCGTAGATCATCATGTGGTGGGGGCAGTTCATCGGGCGCAGAACATAGCTCTCGCCCTCCATCTCCATGGCGGGGAACATATTCTCGCGGTAGTGATCCCAGTGACCGGAGGTCTTATACAGGTTCACAGTGCCGATGCAGGGAGTCATAACGTGCAGGTAGCCGCGTGCACGCTCCTTTTCCTTGATATAGTTCTCCAGCTCCTGCCAGACGGTGTAGCCTGCGGGCAGGAACATGGGCAGGCCGCGGCCCACCAGATCATCGGTCATGAACAGGCCCATCTCCTTGCCGATCTTGCGGTGATCGCGCTCGCGGGCCTCCTGCTGCTCCTTCTCCCATGCGTCCAGCTCCTCCTGATTGCGGAAAGCCACGCCGTTGATACGGGTCAGCATCTTGTTTTCCTTGTCGTTCTTCCAGTATGCGCCGGACTGCTGGGTGATCTTGAAAGCCTTCAGTGCCTTGGTGTAGGTCAGGTGGGGTCCGATGCACATATCCACGTACTCGCCCTGCTGGAAGAAGCTGAACTCGGTCTCGTCAGCCAGATCTGCCATGTGCTCGACCTTGTAGTGCTCCTGACGCTCCTCCATCAGCTTCTCAGCCTCGGCGCGGGGCAGGATGAAGGGCTTGATGGGCAGGTTCTCCTTGACGATCTTGCGCATCTCTTTTTCGATGTTGGCCAGATCCTCGTCGCTCAGCTTCTGGTCGCCCAGATCGACATCGTAATAGAAGCCGTTCTCGGTGGCAGGGCCGAAGGCAAAATCAGCCTGCGGATACAGGCGCTTGATGGCCTGTGCCATAACGTGAGCAGCGGTGTGACGGATAACGTGCAGTTCCTGATCCTGCGGGCACTCGTCCACATGACCGTCCTTGTAGATGATCTTCATAGCAGATTCTCCTTTGACAATGCGGTGTTGAACAAAAATAAAAAGCGCTTCACCCCGTAAAACTCACGGGATGAAGCGCCGATCAAATGTCTGCGTTCCACGGTTCCACCCGAATTGCGCGCTCCCCGGCGGGGAAACGCGCCCCTCGCAGTGCTGTAACGGGCACGCCCGGCAGAGGTTCGCCTCTGCACTCTGCGGTGGTAGAAGCCGGGGTCATGGCAGGCTGCTTGCAGCACCCGGAAACCCGGGGCAGCCCTCTCTGCGGCATGAAAAGCGGGGCTTCGGTTTGTCCGCATCAATGTTTTGGACAGGATGAAACTACGCTGATTGTAGCACGCCGGAACAAAAAAATCAAGAGATAACGGCAGAAATATACTTTTTTATGCACCCTGCTTCTCCACGCTGCGCACAGCCAGCGCCTTTGCGGGCTTCATCAGCAGCACGCAGACACCGTTAAAGAGCACAGAGCCCACGATGAAGGTGATAAAGAACTGCGGCAGATGGGCGGTCAGGGCGGGGATATCAATGCAGGCCACGGTCAGGTAGGCAAAGCCCACGTTGTTCAGCACCTTGGGTGCGTAGGGGTGCAGGATGATGAGGATGAACAGCACCACGGCCAGCGGCAGGATAAAGCCGAGGAAATCGCCCAGAACAGGGGTCAGGGCGCTGATGGACAGCAGCGCCGCCACAGTGAACACCAGACCCACAAGGCCGCCCAGCTCCACAGTGACAAGGCGATCCTTCACATCGCCCTCCAGCGTGAACATCATGATATTGCTCAGGAAGATCAGCCAGCTGTACTCCATGCCGGTCAGGTGGATGATGGCGTTTGCGATCAGGATCCAGACCAGCAGCATCAGGCGGAAGTAAAGCAGGAAACGCTTGGTTACGGTCTCGTTCATAGGGGGTGTCCTCTCTTTCTCGTCTGTATTGACAAGTGTTTCTTTTCAAATATTCGGATATTTTGGCAAGTAACACTTGCATTGAACAAGACGAGTATACAATACTTTCCAGAAAAAGACAATAGTTTGGCAACTAAAAATTGCATTCTATGTAAATTCGGTATGGCGGGGGAGTCGGGGATGCAGACCGAAGGGATACTTCCCTGAGCGGGTTCTGTTCCTCGTCAAAACCGCAAAACTGTATTTTGTTCAAATACAGTTTTTAAGGAAATTTTGCAAACATTTACAAAAAACGCCGTTTTGAGCTGCAAAATGCCTGAAAACACTTTCTCTTTTTTGCCGTATATGCTATAATGACAACTGTTCTCGTACAAGAAACAGGAAAATGTACGCGCTAGGCGTACAGTGTAAGAGGAGTGTTACGATATGAAAACCTTGAAAGCGGTTGTAGCAAAATACAACCAGACCAGCCTGATCCTGCGCATCCTGATCGGCCTGGCAGTCGGTTCGGTGCTGGCGCTTGTTGCGCCGGGCGCGGGTTGGGTTGGCGAGCTGGGCAGCCTGTTCGTCGGTGCGCTGAAGGGCATTGCCCCGGTGCTGGTGTTCGTCATTGTGGCAAGCGCACTGGCACAGGGCTCGTCCAAGCTGGACCGCCGCTTTGGCACCGTGATCTGGCTGTATATGCTCACCACCTTTCTGGCGGCAGCCATTGCGGTCATCACCAGCTTTATGTTCCCGGTCACGGTGGTACTGGCCGATGCGGCACAGTCCGATGTGATCCCGCAGGGCTTGGGCGAGGTGCTGAGCACCCTGCTGACCAACTTTGTGGCCAACCCCGTCAGCGCCCTGATGAACGGCAACTACATCGGCATTCTGTTCTGGGCCTGTATGTTCGGCATTGCCATGAAGAAGATCGGCGCAGAGAGCACCAAGGTCTTTCTGGCCAACACCGCCGACGCCGTTTCCCAGATCGTGCGCTGGATCATCAATCTGGCACCCTTCGGCATCATGGGTCTGGTGTACACCAACGTTTCCGGCAACGGTCTGGCCATCTTTACCCAGTACGGCAAGCTGCTGGCGCTGCTGGTGGGCACCATGCTGTTCATGGCGCTGATCGTTTCCCCCTTTATCATGTTCGTTTACCTGCGCTGCAACCCGTACCCGCTGGTATTCCGCTGCCTGAAGGAATCCGGCCTGACCGCTTTCTTCACCCGCAGTTCTGCCGCCAACATCCCTGTGAATATGTCCCTGTGTGAAAAGCTGGATCTGGACAAGGATATGTATTCCGTGTCCATCCCGCTGGGCGCCACCATCAACATGGACGGTGCCGCCATCACCATTACCATCATGACGCTGGCAGCGGCCAATACGCTGGGCATTCAGGTGTCCCTGCCCGCCGCCATCGTGCTGAGCGCCATGAGCGCTCTGGGTGCCTGCGGCGCTTCCGGCGTGGCCGGCGGCTCCCTGCTGCTGATCCCCATGGCCTGCTCGCTGTTCGGCATCTCCAACGACATCGCCATGCAGATGGTGGGCGTGGGCTTCATCATCGGCGTGGTGCAGGACTCGGTAGAGACCGCGCTGAACTCTGCCGGTGACGTGGAATTTGCCGCCACCGCCGAGTATCACCAGTGGCTCAAGGAGGGCAAGCCTCTGCCGGCTTTCCTGAAGGGCTGATCGTATCCCAGCACAAACAAAGCAGCCGCTGCACGAGAAAGTGCAGCGGCTGCTTTGTTTGTTGTAATGAAATTCACCCAAACAGCACCACGGCGTAGCTTACGCCGTCCTTTACCACATAGGCAACGCCCAGTTTGGTCTTGCCCTTTGCGGCTGTGGTCATGGCTTCGGGGTAAGTGCCGTCCTTCGGCAGGACAAAGATAATGTCCGAGGGGTCGTCGGCGTCCGGCTTCCAGTCAAAGCCCGGGGTAAAGGTATCAGTGCCCAGAATGCCCATGCCCATGTTTTCAAACGCAGTGGCGTAGCTCTTCTTCTCCAGATAGGTTTTTACAACATTGTCTACATGGGCCCAGCGATAAAGTTTGTCCTTGCTCGTTTGGCAGGACGGCTCAGTGCCGGCGACCCAGCTTGCGATGGTATAGGCTTTGTCGCTCAGGTCCTCGTTGTAAGTCATTTCCACGTTGTAAGTCATTTTGAATTTATCGCGCAGCGCCTTTACGCTTTCACTTTTGGCGTCCGAGCGCTTGGGGCTCATCGGTGCGCCTACGCTGGCATCGCAGGCGGTGAACACGGTCAGTGCCATCAAGCCGACCAGCAGGCAGGCCAGTAATTTCTTCCAGTTTTTCATAGAACGATGCTCCTTTCCGTTCCGGGGTCGTTGCGGGTCTGCGTCCGCACGGACGCAGTTCTTTTTGCTTTCTTCTGCATCCATGATACCTTTTTTTAGCGGGAAATGCAATCATTTTGGCGCAAAAAAACAGGCTGCCGTGCAAAAAACACGGCAGCCTGCGGAAAAAGCTTTATTTGGCGTACTCCACAGCGCGGCTCTCGCGGATGACGTTGACCTTGATCTGGCCGGGGTAATCCAGCGTATCCTCGATCTTTTTGGCAATGGCGCGTGCCAGCAGGATGACCTGATCATCGCTGATGACGTCGGGCTTGACCAGAATGCGCACCTCGCGGCCTGCCTGTACGGCAAAGGCCTGCTCCACGCCCTCGAAGCTGGAGGAGATCTCCTCCAGATTTTCCAGACGCTTGACGTAGCTTTCCACGTTCTCGCGGCGGGCACCCGGGCGGGCGGCGCTGATGGCGTCGGCAGCCTGAATGATGAAGGCCAGCGGGGTCTTGGGCTCCACGTCGCCGTGGTGTGCCTCAATGGCGTGGATGATCTGGGTGTTCTCCTTGTACTTGCGGCAGATATCCACGCCGATCTGGACGTGGCTGCCCTCGATCTCGTGATCCAGTGCCTTGCCGATATCATGCAGCAGACCGGCGCGGCGTGCCATGGTAACGTTCACGCCCATCTCGCCTGCCAGCAGACCGGCCACCCAAGCCACTTCCATGCTGTGGGTCAGGGCGTTCTGACCAAAGCTGGTGCGGTACTTCAACCGGCCGATCAGCTTGATCAGGTCGGGGTGCAGGCCGTGGATGCCCAGCTCCATCACCGCACGCTCGCCCTCGCGCTTCATCTGCAGTTCCAGATCGTGGCGGCACTTTTCCACTGTCTCCTCGATGCGGGCGGGGTGGATGCGGCCATCGCCGATCAGGCGCTCCAGCGTCATGCGGGCCACCTCGCGGCGGGTCTGGTCGAAGGAGGACAGAGTAATGGCCTCCGGGGTATCATCGATGATCAGATCCACGCCGGTAGCGGTCTCCAGTGCGCGGATGTTGCGGCCCTCGCGGCCGATGATGCGGCCCTTCATTTCATCGCTGGGCAGCGGCACCACACTGACGGTGGTCTCGCTGCAATGGTCGGCAGCGCAGCGGCTGACGGCCTGTCCGATGAGGTTGCGGGCGATGTTATCGCAGTTTTCCTTCAGGTCGGTCTCGTAGGCGGCAACGCGCACGGCCTTTTCGTGGGTCAGCTCCTCGTCCACCTTGTGCAGCAGCACCTCGCGGGCGTCCTCCTGGCTCAAACCGGCCAGCGTTTCCAGACGCTCCATCTCCTTGGCGCGCAGAGCGTCGATCTCTGCCAGACGCTCCTCGGCCTCGGCAGCGCGCTTTTTCAGCTCTTCTTCCTTCTTTTCCAGCGCCTCGGTCTTGCGGTCCAGCGCTGTCTCCTTCTGGTCGATGCGGTTCTCCTGACGGCTGATCTCCGCACGGCGCTGCTTGATCTCCTTGTCGGCCTCTGCCTTCTGGGCATCGACCTCGGCTTTCAGACGGAAAGCCTCGTCCTTTGCTTCCAGAACCGCTTCCTTGCGCTTCTGGTCGGCGGTCTTGATCGCCTCGTTCACCAGCCGGGTAGCCTCGGCCTCGGCGCTGCCGATCTGGGCTTCGGCGGTCTTTTTACGGTTGTTGTAACCAATAAAATAGCCCGCAGCCACGCCGACAACAGCAACGATCAAGGCCACGATCACTCCGATCGCGGTCATTGCGTTCACTCTCCTTTGTTTCAATTCAATGCAAAATTAAAAGCAGGAGACGCTGCGCAGCAGGACACGGGCAATGATATAGAAAGAGCTTTCAATGCAAAAAGTGACACCAAAACCATACGCACCACCCAAAACCGGCGGCACGGGCAAAAGCATACGGCTTTTCTCTTTACGGTTCCATTTTATATCAAACAGGCACGCTTTGCCTGAAACGGGTACAGGGGTCACACAGAAACCTGCGTACAGCGTCTTTGATTCCATACTACTAAATATAGTACGAAACATTTGCCCGCTTGTCAAGAGGAAAACCCTGCCCGCAGAACATTTTGTGCAGAAAAACAAAAATAAGATGACTGAGAGGGTTCTCTCCCCAAACCAAAAAGGCTGCCCCGGAGAACGGAGCAGCCCTTCTGGTTTATGATGAAGAGAAGAAAATGAAGGAGAATAGCTTATTATTTGGCGGCTTTTTCGCCCTCCGGGAAGATGATCTTATTCACAAAGAAGAAGATGACCATGGAGATGCCGCCGTTGAGGACGGTGGTGCCGATGTTGTAGATGAAGTCCGGCACCAGCAGGCCTGCCACCGCCACCCAGATGCAGTTGATGGAATTGACGATGCAGGTGATGATGCAGAAGGCCAGCACATACCAGCCGATCTGTTTTGCCAGATTGCCCTTGCTGCGGAACACAAAATTGCGCTGGATGGGGAAGTTGATGCACTCGCCGATGACCATGGCGATCATGTAGGCGCAGAAGTAGGGCAGACCGCCGTGGGCGGCATCGTAGCCGAGGATGTTCCACTTGAAGGTCTCGCCGAACAGGGTAATGTCGATGCCCGGCCAGCCGAAATCCACCACCGGCAGGCTGGCAAAGGCCTTGGGCAGGAACTGCAGCAGCAGGTACTTGAACACGGTGATGAGGTTGGACACGATGACGAACAGGCCGCCCTCGCGCACCCACTTGGCAGCGGCGGGGTGCTTTGCCGCGAAGTTATTCCAGAAATTCATAGCCTGCTTCCTTTCAGCTGTTTTTCAAGCGCTCTTCCATGCGGCTGTTCAGTACGAGGTTCTTCACGGCCTCCACGATCACCCGCACAAGGCCGATGATCCAGAAGCCCTGCAGCTCCATCACGATGCCGTCCACCATGCCCATGCTGATAGCGCCGTTGGTCATTTTGGCCAGCGCACGCAGAGGCATATTGTACTGGAACAGGATGTTCAGGTCGGGCTTGCCCTTTTTGATGCTGCGGCGCAGCAGGGTGCCCAGCACGGCAGCCGCCAGCCAGCCGATGGGGCTGCGTCCGTGTCCCATCTCGCCCAGCGTCATGTTGCGGTCGATGTGCACCTTGTTCTCCGGGATGGGACGGCCCAGCAGCGCCTCAAACTCCGCGTCCGGCACGTTCTGCACCTGTGCGGTGCGGTAATGCTCCAGATTTTTGCCCGCGTAGGGGTCGGGTGCGCCGGTGCCCTCCACCGTAACGGCAGCAGTCAGACGGATATCGGCGCTGGAAGCGCCCACCAGCAGCTGATAGCTGCCGCCCTCCACCTCCCAGCGGTCGGTGGCAACGTTCCAGTAGCGGAACGCCTTATCGTCCAGCGGGATGGTGACGGTCTTGCTCTCTCCGGCTTCCAGCTGCACCTTGGTAAAGCCCTTCAGCTCCTTGACGGGGCGGAAAACTTTTGCATCCGGCTTTGCCACATACAGCTGCACCACCTCGGCACCGGCACAGCTGCCAGTGTTGGTGACGGTCAGGGTCACGCCCTTTTCGTCTGCTTTCAGGTCACTGTACGCAAAGCTGGTATAGCTCAGGCCGTAGCCGAAGGGGAAGGCGGTGGGCACACCGGCGGTGTCGTAGTAGCGGTAGCCCACATACAGACCCTCGCGGTACTCCACAGTGGGGCCGTCGCCGCCGAAATGCGCTTTTGCGGGGGTGTCGGCGTAGCTGCGCGCCCAAGTCTCCGCCAGCTTACCGCAGGGGTTCTGCGCGCCGGTGAGCACCTCGACCAGTGCGCCCGCACCGGCCTGACCGCCCAGACAGCCGTAGACCAGCGCCTTGCAGTCCTTGACCCAATCGCTTTCCAGCGAGGAGCCTGCACTCAGCAGCACCACCACGTTGGGGTTTGCCGCCGCCACAGCCGCCAGCAGCTCCAGCTGGTTTTCTGCCAGCTTCATGTCGGCGCGGTCGATGCCCTCGCTCTCCTTGATCTCGTCCAGACCCATGCACAGCAGCACCACATTGGCGTTCTTTGCCAGCAGAACCGCCTCGGCTTTCAGCGTCTCATCGGGCTTGCCCTGCCGGTCAAAGCCCTTGGCGTAGCCGACGCTGTTCAGGCCGCTCTCGGCAAGGCAGTCCAAGAAGGAATCCACCTTGATGGAGTTGACGGCGCTGGAGCCTGCACCCTGATAGCGGGGCGTCTGGGCAAAGTCGCCGATGACCGCCACCTTCTCCCCCTTTGCAAGGGGCAGCAGGCTGTTTTCGTTCTTCAGCAGCACGATGCTCTGGGCAGCAGCCCGGCGTGCCAGTGCGTGGTGGGCGTCGGCATCGAACTTGCCGGGTGCGGCGTCCACCGCCGCCTTGGTGGTGAACACCAGTTCCAGCAGCTCCTCCAGCCGGGCGTCCACGTCCGCTTCGGTGATCTTGCCGGTCTGCACCGCCTTCATCAGCTCCCGGATGGCGTCCCCGCCGGGGGCAGGCATTTCCAGCGTAGAGCCATTCTTTACGCCGAGGGCGTGGTCGTTGCTGCCGCCCCAGTCGGTGACCACTGCGCCGTCAAAGCCCCAGTCCCTGCGCAGGACATCCATGAGCAGGTGGGCGTTCTCGTTGGCGTAGGTGCCGTTGACAAGGTTATAGGCGGACATGATGGTCTTGGGCTGCGCCTCTTTGACCACCATCTCGAAACCGGTCAGGTAAATTTCCCGCAGGGTGCGCTCGTCCACGATGGAATCCGAGGCCATGCGGCGCAGCTCCTGACTGTTCACGGCAAAGTGCTTGGGGCAGGCGGCAATGCCGTTTTTCTGGATGCCGCGAACGTAGGCCGCCGCCATCTTACCGGCAAGGTAGGGGTCCTCCGAGAAATACTCGAAGTTGCGGCCGCACAGGGGGCTGCGCTTGATGTTCAGGCCGGGGCCCAGCAGCACCGATACGCCCTGTACCGCTGCCTCCTCGCCCATGGCTGCACCCACAGCCTCGCCCAGCGCGGGGTCCCAGCTGTTGGCCACGGTGGCCGAGGTGGGGAAGCAGGTGGCGGGCACACTGGGGTTCAGACCCAGATGGTCGGCCGCGCCCGCCTGCTTGCGCACGCCGTTGGGGCCGTCCGACAGGGTAATGGCCGGGATGCCCTTGCCCGGCAGCGCCCGGGTGGTGAACACCGTGCCGCCGCTCAGCAGGGCGCATTTTTGTTCCAGACTCAGGCTGTTGATGATATCTGTGTGTTTCATGGGTCTCTCCTGACAATCAAAAAAGGGGGCGGGCGTTTGCCCGCCGCCCCTTCTGTTCCTATGTGTTGATCAGACGGTTTTTACGTCCTCTTTCTTTTTACGGAAGCGGAGGATCGTCAGAACGACCAGAACTGCGATCAGACCGCCGCAGACACCATCCACTGCGTAGATGACCTTCTGGTAAGGCTCAACCTTTGCCAGATAGCGGCTGCCCGGCATACCGCCGTTCATCGTTTTGGAGTTTGCAATGGTGTACAGGATGTTATGGATTGCTTCACGACCGTAGTGGTAGTCTGCAACGTCATCCTTGTTAAAGGTGTACCGTGCGCCGGTGGGCAGGTTCGTCAGCTTTCCGTCTGCACCAGCCCGAATCATCTGACCCGCATCCATGAACACGCCGGTATTTGCATTATCGGTGATAATGAAGCCGTGGAAGCCCCACTCGTTGCGCAGCAGGCCGGTGATCATGTTGTAGTTGCCGCCGGCCCAGGTATAGCCAACGCGGTTGAAGGAGGTCATGATGCCGGTGACGGACGGGATCTCGGTGGTGGCATTGCTGTAAGTGCCGTCGCCGTTGTCCTTTGCATAGTTCATCTCGACCTTATCAGACTTGACGCACATCTCAAAGGGCTTGAGGTAGATCTCGCGGGCCGCCTGCTCGTTCAGGAAGGTCGCAATGCTGTACTGGCCTTCACGGTCGCCGCGGTGGTCCTCCTGATCGTTGATGGCGTAATGCTTGACAAAGACATACATACCGCGGGAGGCGACACCCTCACACTCGAGGGAAGCAATGTGACCGCCGATGAACGGATCCTCGGAGTAATACTCGCTGTTGCGGCCGGAGAATGCCGTGCGGTGCATATTGACAGCAGGTGCATACCAGCCATCAACGCCCAGATAGTAGGACTCGTCGCCAATGTTCTCGCCGTAGTGAGTGGCCAGATCATCGTTGTAGGTCTGTGCCAGAACGATCACGCCGCAGTGCGTGATGTTGCCCTTGAAGTAGAGGTTGCCGCTTGCATCAAAGCCGTAGTTGATCAGGCCGGTGGCAGTGTCGCGGTCGGTCGTGGAGGGCTTATCCACCGACTTGATGGCAGCCGTGCCATAGCCGGACTGCGTGATCAGGGTCTGATAATCGCTGGGGGTCAGCTGGTCGAGCAGGTCGTTCCACTTGGGGTCGTTGTAATCCAGACCACGCATATCGATCAGGCCGAGGCCCGTTTCCCTTAATTAAAGATATTGTTTGGTAAAAAAGAAAGGTCAGTCGATTTTGCCGATGAAGCGGTAGTAGATTTCTACTTCCTGCTCACGGCTTCCGTCCTCGCCCTTGACAGCTTCGTGGACGGTTATTTTTTCAATTAGAGTGTTCAGAAGTTCGGCGGTCAGCTCCACAGGGTTGACATACTGTTTCATCAGGGCAATCCACTTTTCAGCGTCCGCTGCGGTCTGTACGGCGGCTTCCATCGTTTCGTGAAGCTGCCTTATTTTTGTTTCAAGCTCCCTTTGCTCGTTCTGGTACTTCTCGGACAGCATATTGAAGTTATACTCGGTTATGCGTCCGGCAGACCAGTCCTCATACATTTTAGCAAACAGCCCGTCAACCTCGGCTTTACGCTTTTCCGCCTTTTTCAGCTCCGCAGCCTGCTTTTTCTTCGCAGAGTTTCTTTCTCTGTCGCTGGCATTGAGCAGCCGTTTCAGCAGCTTGTCCTCGTCTTTCTGTGCCAGCATAGACCAGTATTGCAGTCTTGCAAGCACATAGGCATACAGCACATCATAGCGGATATAGTGCATGGAACACTGGCGTAATCCCTGTCCGTACTTACTGCAATGGTAGTGTGCATAGGGATTTTTGTTCTGGCTGTTTACACCATAAGCCAATGACCATCCGCAGTCCGCACATTTTACCAGCCCGGAAAATATCTGCGTTGTGCCATTCTTCTGTCGTCTGCGTCTGCTTGCAATCAGCTCCTGAACTTTTTGGAACACTTCTTCGGAAATGATGGCTTCGTGGGTATTTTCCACACGATACCATTCTTCCTGCGGCTTCCGCACCTTTTTCTTGTTCTTGAATGAAATGTTGCTTTGCTTGTTGTGAACGCTGTGACCGATGTAGGTTTCCTCTTTCAAAATGCTCTTGACCTGTGCAATCGTCCACGCATAGGCTTTTTCTGGAGGCGCACCGGCGTAGATATTGGCGAAAGTCCCGTATCTTTCATAGTTCAGCCAGCCGGGGGTAGGTACTTTCTCCTCCACCAGAATCCGTGTAATGCTGGCGGCTCCCCTCCCGTGTACGGCAAGATCAAAAATCTTCTCTACAATCCAGCGTGTTTCCGGGTCGATCAGAAGATGACCTTTTTTGTCCGGGTCTTTTACATAGCCCAGCGGTGCATAGGCTCCATAGTGTGCGCCATTGGCAAATCTTGTGTGCATGGCAGCCTTGACCTTTTTGCTGGTCTGTCGGGCGTGCATTTCATTCAGGATGTTTAAGAACGGGGCAAGCTCGCTTTCTCCGTTGATGGTGTCCACATTATCATTGATGGCAATGTAGCGTACTCCCTTGCTGGGGAAATAGATTTCCGTGTACTGACCGGTCAGGATATAGTTTCTTCCCAGACGGGATAAGTCCTTTGTGACAACGCAGTTGATTTTCCCGTCCTCGATGTCATCAATCATCCTTTGGAAGCTTGGACGCTCGAAATTTGTCCCGCTCCATCCGTCGTCAATGTACTCGTCTACAACGGTCAGCCCATGCTCTGCGGCATACTGCCTAAGCATCATGCGCTGGGTCTGGATACTGCCGCTTTCCCCCTGTAATTCATCGTCACGGCTCAATCTCAAATATAGTGCAGTGTTATAAATCGTTGTATTGTATGGTTGTTTCACGGTTAAAAATCCTCCTTCTAAAAGAAACAACCCACGCTTATACAATACTCGCTGGTACAAGTATATCATAAGCGTGGGCTGATTGACAGTCGTTATTCCGTATTTTTTCAGGAAGCGGCGGCAGCGTGCTGGATCACATCTTCCAGCAGACTGTCAAGCGGCTTCCCATCCTGTGCGAAATGCTCCGATACCTTGATACGGACTTTCCCCATGACAAAATACTGGGTGCCGTCTTTTTCGGTAAGCAGGGTGCCGCTGTTTTTGTTATTGCTCTCGTTTTTGCTTTTTGCCATAGGCAGTTACCTCCATAAATGAAATATGCCCGACAAGGGAATGTCAGGCAGGTTTACAGCCGCAGACTGTCTTCATGTCAACCAAACCGTGTCAACCGGCAGAAAAGACTTTGAAAACAATCCACAGGCGCTCTATTATTACTTTTTACTTTTTCTTTGATTTCTTGGTTGACATGGTTGACAAAGGAGAGAAATGCCCCAAATATCAGGCTTTTCCCCGTCAACCGGCTGTCAACCGAAGCGTCAACCAAACTGTTAACCGGTGGCTTTTCAGAATGGTAGTTCCATTTGCCGGGCTTCTTCTTCCGTGATTTCCTGAAAACCGTCCCCCTCCGGCGGGTCTTGGTTGACACGCTCCCAGCCTTTTTGAGAACCGTATTTCTTATACCGCTTCGGGCTTTTGTAGGCTGCCCAGCCCTGTATAATGCCGCCCGCAATGCCGGTATTCATAATCTCGCAGATTGCCCGTGTCTCCCAGTCTGCCGGGGAATTTAAGTTCCCCAGCGCTTCCTCATAAAGCTGCTTGGAGCATACCCTGTCACCGGTGTAGTCCTCCAAATAGGCGTAGATCATGCCAGCCTGTGTGTCCTCCTGCATGAAGTCCTGCTGATGGGCGTTCAGGTATCGGTTCATTTCTATGCTGAATGACAGCTTATACTTCCCACTGCGATAAATCGTCATGGCTTCCGCCCACATCTGTTCGATATACGCCCTCGCCGCCGCTTCATCGTCCAGTATGTGAACCTCCGCCCGTTCCGGGTACACCGTCACGGGGAGAAAGCGCCGGTTGCCGGTGCGGTCACGGGGTAAAAAGTCCTGCCGGTTGGTCGTCCCTCCGAATACACATTGCCGCAGCCGGTCTGCCGGGTGTGTCTCATACGGCACTTTGTAGGTTTCTTTCTGGCGGCTTAAGAATGACTTGATTTCCTCAATACTCTTGGCGTTGGCTGTGGCAATCATCTCCGACATCTCGATAATCCAATGCCCTTGCAGCTTGCGGTACACATTTTCATCGTCCAGCTTCTTCAAATCGTCTGAAAACCATTCGTCCCTACCTGCCAGCAGCCGGAAAAAGGTAGATTTCCCGGCTCCCTGACCACCAACCAGACAGAGCATGACCTCAAACTTGCTCCCCGGTCTGAATACCCGCCGGATGGCTCCTATCAGGAACAGTTTCAAGGCTTCATAGGTGTATTCGTCCGTATCGGCTCCCAGAAAGTGATGCAGGGCGTAACGGATGCGCTCTGTGCCGTCCCATTGCAGGCTGTTCAGGTAATCCCTGACCGGATGGTAGCGGTTTTCATTGGCAACAATCTTGATGGCGCTCTGCACCTTTTTCTCGCTGGTAAGCCCGTAATTTTCTTCCAGATACAAAAGCAGGTAGTTCATGTCCATGTCGGTCAGCGTGGTACTGGTGCGCTCCCAGCCCAGCGGCTTCACAATGTCAATCTGCTCCGTCAAAAGGTTCAGGCGCAGCGCCCCACGAAACAGCGGGTCACGCTGGAACACCGTCAGGCAGTTTCGGATGCTGTTCTTCACACCGCCTTTCTGCGTCCCCTCTAATGTCTCCCGGATTTCTGCTGGTGTCTGCGCCGGTTCCATTGTGTCCATCGTCTTTTTGACCGCTTCCTGCGTTTCCAGCGGCAATCTCTGAAATTCGCTGTTCAAGCCGCAGCACCTCCTTTCCCTGTGCGGCGATCAACGCCGCTTTTTCTTCTATTTCTCCGTATAACAAAATATCCAAAAGGTATTCTGTGTAGCTTATCCTCTGCAACGCTTCCACAAAAAGAGGATGCCAGATGGCATCCTGCGGCTGTGGGGCGTATGCTGTTTTCCAATGCTCCAACAGGCGCAGATAATCGCATAGCACCCGGAAACAATACCGTTCCGTTTCCTGAAATCTCTGCTCCGCTGATTTTTGTCGGGGCTGTGACCTGTTGTGACGCTTCCTATCTGGCGGCGCATTGCCGGATTTCTCATAGGAAACGCCGAAGTCCTCCGCAAGCCTGACCGCAGCTTCCCGTTTCCCCAATCCATGCAGCAAAGCGGAAAAGTCGATCACATCCCCGGAAGCCCCGCAGCCGAAGCAGTAAAAGCGGCTGTCCACTTTCATGCTGGGCGTGCGGTCATTGTGGAATGGACAGCAGACCATGCCGTTTCTCCCCACCCGGATTCCATAGAATGAAGCAGCCTGCCGGGTGGTAACAGACTGTTTCACCGCTTCAAATACATTCAAATGCTCCCTCCATAAAAATGCCGGCAGCGGTAAAGCTGCCGATTATATCATAATTCCATCTCGTGTTTCTTTCTCTGTACTTCCTGTGGCTGCTCCCTCCGGCGCAGTGCGGTATCTACGGCGTTCTGCACCTGCCGCAGCCGTATGACTTCCTCCCGGAGCGGCTTGTGCTGCGGAGACAGTTCGGCATACTCTGTTTTTAACTGTGCGTATTCCTGTTTCCATGCTTTCAGGGCAATGGGTTTTCCGTCCAGTTTTTCTTTCAGAATACGGCGGGCGGCATAAAACAGCCGTAACTCCGCATCGTGGGATGTTTCAAATTTCTCCCTCTGTTTCTTAAACTTGATATTGTTCAATTCCGTATGAATAGGTTTTAGCCGCTGGTAATTCTCGCCCTCCCGTATCAATTCCTGCAATTCCTTTATCCGGGCAGATTTCTTTTTCATGGAGCCGCTTAATGCTTCAAATTCTTCACTGACAGAGGAAAGACGCTCCTGCAAATCCTCTAATGTGAGCAGCTTGTTTTCCGTCAGATAATTGACGGCTTCGGCAAACTGCTTTAAGTTTCCGGTTCTGGCTTTATTGCTCCATGCCCCTGCGTTGCGCTGGTTGTAATAAGCGATCAGCAGGTCGGCAAGGCTCGGTGTCTGGGGTTTGGAAAGTTCTTCTTTTACCTCTGCCATCCAGACAAACAGGGCTTTGATCTTCTTCCTCACATCCTGTATAAGCCGGTTGGTGGCTTTAATCCAGCGGTTCAGTTCCCCTTTCTCGGTGCGGATGCCCTTTGCTTCCATCTGCCGGACATTAGCTCCCTCGTGGACAGTAGGTATCAGGTCAAGCCCCTGCCGCACATAGGAACGGTGGTCGATACGCACATCCAGCCCTTTTTCCTCAAATTTTGTATTAACGGCAGCCGCCCACTGCTCCCGCCAGTGTTCCAGCGTTTCCGGCTCATGCCAGTCTGTTGTATGGACAGCGTTAAACATATAATCGCCGTTTTTATCCCGGATTCGGTTTCCATCTTCATCAAGAAGATATTCCCGCCGCTGTTTTTGTCCCCATGTGCCATCCGGGTTCAAAGGGCGCATGGTTGTCATCACATGGAAATGCGGGTTAGGGATGCCGCCGTCCTCTTTCTCCGGGTTGTGAAAAGCAAGATCGGCAATCATGCCTTTTGCCACAAACTGCTCCTGCACGAACTTCCTTGCCAGCTCCATGTTTTCTTCCAGCGTCAATTCATTCTGCATGGCAATATCAAAGGAATAGGCAAGCTGTGCTTTTGGATGTTTCTCGCAGCTCTCCACAGCATTCCAGAGGGTCGCCCGGTCAAGATATATTTCCGGCGCATGGGGCGGCAGCATGATTTCCGAAGCAATCACGCCGCCCTTTTTGGTGTAATCGCTGACTTCTCCATAGTAGCTGCTGTAAAGACGCTCCCCGGATCGGTAGGCTGCGCTTGCAATGGCGCTCTGACCGGCGCTACGCTTTATCTGTGCGATTGAAAAATGATAAAGTGCTATCCTTAGTCACCGCCTTTCTCCTGCCCGGAAATACGGGCGTGGTTCTCAGTGGCAGACCGGATGAAATGCTCCGCCTGCGGCAGATTCAAAATGTTTTCCATGAGGGAATAAAATTCCGCTTCGGATAGCTCCTTTGTCTGTGGCGCAATGCTCTCAACGGCTGCCCCACGGGTAATTAGCCGGTGCGTCCTCTGTTTCCGGGAACCGCTTTCCAGATACGCCTGCCGGTTTTTCAAACGCTGCATTTTCCGTTTTTCCCGTTCCAGCAGGACAGTGGTTTTTTCATATTCCTGCTTCAACTGTTCCAAAGATTTTTCCATGTTCTCACATCCTTTGCTGATAAGATAAAGAAAGACCATCCGCAGACAGTCCGTGTGTCAGTGCTTCTATAAAACCCGATGAAAAGGGAAAACCGCAAAGCGGATTTCTCTTTGCGGCGGGTACACAGGGGATAGCCGCTTTAGCGGCGCAAGGGGGTGTAGCCACCTTGTCGGAGCAAAGCGAACGCAGACCTCGGATTGCTGATTTTATCAGCGGCAGAGGTAAGCTCCGCAGGACGCACGATACATGGTCTTTAGACTATGTATAGAAGTGCGCCCTTAGTTCCTAAGGGATTTTGCCGTTTCCGGCAGTTTTGTCCTTTTTCTTGGAACGCTTGGAAAGATACTTCGGGCAGTCAACCACAACCGCCCGGAAGCTCTGTTTACATTCGTGCTGGCATTTCCGGCACAGTTCGTTGTAAGTGATACGGCTGCGGTCATTTAAGAAGAAAGACCATTCCAGCCGCCGCTTGTTGCTCATTCTTGCCATAACCGGCTCCTTTCTCCATTTCTACCTGATGTACACAGATAGGCTGTTTTGGTGTAGCGTTTCGGTATCATTTTTAAGTTTTTTTCCCTCTGTATGCTCCTTTGGAAAGTGCGGCAGTATTGCAGTCAGGGAATGATACCTCACGCTTATTTGTCGCTTCTCGGTACGGTTTCGGAGCCTTTTGCCATCCATTCAAAGAAAGCAATTTTGCTGACCTTGATAAGCCTACCCCTGCGGAACGCCGGAAAGCCGGGTGTGTGTACTAGCTCATAGGCGCTCGCTCTTGAAATTCCCATAATCCGCTGAATGTCCGCTACATCCAGAACCAGCGGTAAATCCTCATAGCTGTTCAATCTCTTTTTATCGTTCATTCTGTTCCTCCCATAAATCAAATAGGTTAAAATGCTTCCTGTTGCCGTTCTCCCCAAAATCCGTTTTCCTGCCCCATTCCTGCGGTGTTTCCCTGCATTGGTGCGCCGGATGCGTCACTTCTCCTGCCGGTCATATCCCTTTTGGACGGTCATTCACTTGTCAAGATACTGTGTGGCACGAAATTACCAACTGCAATCATCATAGCGGACTATCCTTGACAAAACAATGCTTCTGCGATACCATGAGTGTAACGGATATAACTAAATTATATAATTACCATAGACAAAGGCAGGGGATAGGGATGGAGAATCAGTTTATACGGCATGAGCCATGTTTTGAGAGGATTTTGTTTGTCCTGACGCTGGACAGGAAGAAAATGAAAGAGCGGATTTTGATTGGGGAAGAACAGCAGATCCGCTTCCGGCTGAACGGGAGCCAAAACGCAGAGGTGCTTTGTGATATGACACGCCCGCTGGGAACTTTTTTGATAAACTTTGAGCGTGACACGGACAGAGACTGGAACTTATACGGGCTTTCTCCGCTGCGGCAAGCCCTCCACTCCAACCGATGGAAACAGCCGGAGCTGGAACAGGCGGCAAGCGAATTTCTCTGGGGAAAATATCTTAGCAATGACCCTCTGAAAATGTATGTGGCGTTCCGTATCTGGAACAGCTATCTGCTTGCCAGAGAACCCCGTGACCGTAACGCTGCCTGTGACCGCTTCATGGATAAAATGAGCAGACTGACCGGGGTATTCCAAAACGAATCCATGAGCTTTGACAGGGAGACAGGAAAACCGAAACATTTTCAAGCTGGCAGCCTTTATTTCAAAGGCGCACCATCAGAAGATACCCGACTTGACCTCTGGTTTCCGGACAACCGGCGCACAGAAGAATGTGTGTCTGCCTATGCGTCCCTCTACCCGTTGATTACCTATTATCTGAACCGGCTGAATGACTGGGGGCTTTGCTTCCGGCAGTGCAAGGTCTGTGGGAAATATTTTCTGGCAAAGAGCCAGCGGTATGAACTGTGCAGCGACAAGTGCCGAAAAGCACAGGCGCTTCAAAACAAGCGGGAATTTGACGAAAGGGCAAGAGAAAATAACTATGACCTGCTTTATAAAAATGAATGCCAGAACTGGCGCAACAAAATAAACCGGGTAAAAAATACCGCAGGCTTTCCGGCTGACCGTCTGGAAAAAATACAGGCTGCCTTTTCCGACTTTAAGAAAGAAGCCTTGCAGAGAAAAAAGGCTGTAAAAACAGGAACAGCCAGCCCGAAAGAATTTACGGACTGGCTGTATCAGCAGAGTAATGTAATTGTGGAGCTGACGGATTATTAAAACTTAGCCTATCGTTCTAATGCGCTCTATAATTGAGTGCTGTTGCAAAGATTTCTTTTGATATACTGATACTACATGATAGACCATCACAACCGCAGCAAAGTATAAAAGCACAAAAAGAACTGGGAAGTGATATTCAAAGTATGAAAGTCCGGGAATTTTTGATATTTGGGTACAAAGCAGCAATCCGATTGGTATGCCTAAAATGCAGCTTCCTATAAAACTTCCAACCAGATAGATGAAACTTTCCGACTGCTGTACTTTTCGCAACTGCAATTTTGTCATACCTGTAGCTTCCAGTAGTGCATAGTCGTGTCTTCTGGCAATGGCATTTGTAATGCTGGTATTCAGCATATTTATAAATGAAAACAGACTAATAAGCACCACCAAAACTGTAATGATGACTTTCGCATTATGGAAGTAATCTTCCAATGCCATAACATCATCAGCCAAAACAGACACATCAACTCTGTCGTCATCTATAAAAATTTCTTTGATTATCTCTGTTGCTACGTCTTTTCCGTTATCATCCAAACAAATATACCATGCAAGCGTACAATTCATTTCTGACAGTGATTTCATATTTTCACCACTTGTATAAATAACAAGCCCAGTATCGCTGTTTTCTACAAATCCGCTTACAACTAACTCCACTTCTTTTTGACCATATCCTGTATCTATGATATACGGCAGATAATCTCCAACTTGAAGCTGCATATTCAGTTTCTGATAATAAGGAGACTGTCTATTGATAGCAACAGGAATTGCTCCATTCTGTAATTCATGACTTGGTTGCATACCCTCAACAATTTCATTTTTAAATGTTTCTGGATTTACAGCATTTTCAATGGACAGTTCAAATTTTTCCCCCTCTGAATTTGTCAGAATGCCGTCCAGCATATACAATTCATAAACATCTTTTACACCTGAAATGTTATACAATTTTTGCTTTTTTTCTTCTGTAAATGGTGTAGATTTCATTAAATCATAGGTGGATTCTTCATCAGCCGTTGAATTTAGTAGTACAAATACATCACTATTTCCCTGGTAAGGTTGTGACGCAAGTCTTTCGGGATTTATCGCATTCAATATTGAAAAAACACCGAACATTAAAATCCCACTCATAATGAGAGATAAAAATGTATAGGCAGCTTTCTTTCTATTGGCTCTACAATACATCCACCCGATTCTTATAGGCGTAAGTTTACGCTTTGCCCCAACACTTCTAAAATAGTTTGTTGCCTGTGTATGTTGTGCTTCTATTGGTGATGTAGATGCAGCCATTTTCGCTGGTGCTTGAAAAGCCAAAGCTGTGATAATCCAAATAAATATGCCGGAAATTACCGCACATACAATGCTTGGTATCCAGTAAAAATGAAGTGGTAAAACTATGTTTACCAGAAAACCGATGACTGTTCCCAACACAATGCAAGGTTTTGCTATTTTGTCACGTTCTTTCTTGACCACTGATTTAATTTGCTGGTATGTTGCGCCGATTGCCCGTAATTGTGCAAATTCATGTACTCGTTGCAGTACAGATACATAAAGAATATTTTTGACAGCCAGCCCTGCCGTACAAAGAAGTACAATAACAATTCCTAAAACAGTTCCTACTGCTTCAGTTGTATTATTTACATGGGCGATCTGCTGCGTACTAAGCGTTGCATTGCACAAAAGAATACCAGAAAAGCTCAACAGAAATGCCGCAATCAAGATGATAACTCTGATTAGAAATGTCCTATTCTTTTCAGAGAATACACTCTTTTCAGCAATCCTTTTCTCTATTCTCTCTGTATCATTTTCAAAAGGATAATTCATAATTCCCACCTCCTTTAACCTACAATTTTGCCATCCTCAATCCGCACAATGCGGTCTGCGAGCTGGGCAATCTCGTTATTGTGAGTAATCATTACAATGGTCTGATTAAATTCTCCGCTGGTACGTTTCAAAAGCCCTAACACATCTGCACTGGTCTTGCTGTCGAGATTTCCAGTCGGTTCGTCAGCAAGGACAATCGCCGGCTTTGTAATTAAAGCTCGTGCAATCGCTACACGCTGCTGTTGACCGCCTGAAAGATTGTTTGGCATATTTTCCAGCTTATCTTCTAAAGCCAGCATATACACAACTTCGTCCATAAATTTCTTATCTACGGTATCACCATCCAATTCCACAGGCAGGGCGATGTTTTCATATACATTCAAAATCGGAACCAGATTGTAGTTTTGGAAAATAAACCCTATGTTACGACGGCGGAAAATTGTCAATTCATCATCATTCTTTTTCGCAAGTTCTTCCCCCCGTACAATCACGCTGCCGGAAGTGGGGGTATCAAGTCCTCCCATCATGTGGAGTAACGTAGACTTGCCGCTGCCGGAAGTTCCAACTACGGCAACAAATTCTCCCTGTTCCACAGTAAAATTTACACCATCAAGGGCACGAGTGATGTTTGGTTCTGTGCCGTAATACTTCTTTAAGTCGATTGTTTGTAAAATGCTCATATTCAAATGCTCCTTTCAAGGCTTTCTACCTGTTGATGAAGTCATTGTAAACCACAAATGTTACACAAATGTCCGAGGTAGGAAAAATTTTTATCGAAAATCGAGATGAAATGTTACAACGCTCGGACATTTCAAAAAAAGTGGCTGTATCTTACCTTACAGGAAGCATAATAGAAAATTCTGAGCCTTGCCCCAGCTCTGAAACGACCTTGATATAGCCCCCTTGCCTTGTTACAATCTCACGAGCCAAATACAAACCTATTCCCACACCCTGTTGATCGTGTACTTCTTCCTCACGATAGAAGCGCCGAAAGATGGCAGCCTGATTGCTTTCTGAAATGCCCCTGCCGGTGTCGGTCACTTTGACCTCTACGTACATTTCCCACTGAACCACTGATACAGAAATCTTTCCACCTGACGGAGTGTATTTTACTGCATTGTCCAGCAGATTGAAAAGGGCTTCGCTTGTCCACTTGCTGTCATGGGAGATTATCAAATTTTCCGGGCAATCCACGGATACAGCAATTTCTTTTTTCTCTGCGGCATATACAATACTGCTCATAGCTTGTGCAAGCGTATGGAATAAGCTGCTGTCTTTCTTTTCTAATCGTATTGCTCCGGTTTCTAACCGGGATGTTTTAACCAGTGCTTGGAACAGAAAATCCAGTTTATCAGTCTGACTGCGTATGCCTTGCAAAAAGTCCATCCGTTCTTCTTCTGAAACAGGCTTTGTTAAAAGTGTGTCCGTTACCATTTGCAAATTGCTGACAGGCGTTTTGACTTGATGCGAAATATCAGAAATCAGCATTTGAAGCTCCTGTCGTTCCATGTCTACCTTGTGCCGATTTTCCTGCATAATCTCATACAACCGGATTAAGCGGTGGTTGATACGGGCAAAAAGAGTTTCACTATCATTTGACTTTTGTAATTCCTCGTTTCCATCAATCATGTTGTCCAGCGTCCGGCACAAATTAGAAGTAAAATGAGAAAGGCGTTTTCCAAAAGACAGCACCAATAGCCAAATCCAGAAAAATGCACAGAGTGTCAATGTTCCACCTGCTATGAAAATTCGTATATCCTGCATTATACCGCCGAGAATACCGGTAATTACCAGCATAGAGAAAACCATGCCAGCACTAATCAGTCTACAAATTTTCTTAGCAGAAAGGTTATTCAGTTTCATTTCTTTTCGCCTCCTGTCCATTGATACCCCATACCGTAAACCGTTTTGATATATGTGTCGCCATCCGCTTCAATCTTACTGCGAATGCGGCTGATAGAAGTAGTAAGGGTATGTTCATCTACATATTTTTCATCAATGTCCCACAGCCTTTCCAAAAGTTGTTGGCGGGTAAGTACCTGCTTCGGATTTTTAAGAAATAGGTTCAGCATTTTATATTCCATCGCAGAAAGCGCTAATGGTTTCCCGTTCAAACTTGCAAATTGTTCCGAAAAATCCAGAAACAGGCTACCATCCTCGTAAATATCCTTAGCTGGTTTGTGATGTTCCAACATAGCGAACATGGCTTTGATCTTTCGCTGCAAAGCACTAATCGAAAAAGGTTTCGTGATATAATCCACTGCACCAGCTTCATATCCTCGTATCTGATCGCTTTCCTGATCGTTGGCAGTTAGAAATATAACTACTGTATCAGGATGCTCTGGCTTGATAAGACGGCATAGGTCATAACCATTTCCGTCTGGTAAATTTATATCCAGCAATACCAAATCAAAAATGTTTGTTTTTAATGATTCAGCGGCTGTCCTTGCATTCAGAACAGAAGTTATTGTGTAACCGTCCAATTCCAAATTATAAGTAAGCGTTTTATTCAAAAGATTATCGTCTTCGACAATTAAAATCTGCTTCATATTGTCACTTCCTTTTCTTTTTGCAGATAGTATAACAGGCAAATGTCCGAGAATTGTTACAAGGACAAATATATTTATTATTTTACAGCTTTTTTCTGTGTACTGCAATTTTATATAAAGAAAGGACAGCAGTGTCAAATTGCTGTCCTTACGGCTTATTATAGCTGGTAGTGTATAAGCGTGGGTTCATCATATTTGGTGTGGTATCTTTAACTATGGGAAACTCCGTTGTCCTTGCCGTAGACAAGCTCATCGGTCAGGGTAGAGGGATCGGTGGGGTTCAGGGAATCGAAGGAATCCAGCTTTGCCAGATCCTCGCTGCTGATGGTCTTATAGTAAGTATAGGAAGCGGGGTTGCCGTTTGCATCGGTGCCGTTGATGGGGTTGCCCCAAGTGCTGATCTGGTCGCTGACCTCGCCGTCAACGGTCGGCCAGGTGCCAGTCCAGTCACTGCGGGAGAGATACTGCAGCCCGCCGTTTGCATGGTCGAGCTGATTGGTGATCTCCACACCGGTCGTGGTGTCAAGCTTGTAGGTCGTGGTATCCACGGTGCCGTTTGCCGGGGTGTAGATTTCAACAAAAGCAGTGTCGCCATCCGCGGTCATACCGTCTGCCACGCTCTTTCCCTTGGCAGAGAGGATGTTGTTGACCGCTTCGTGTGCGTTTTTAGCCGCAGTGATATAGTAATCACCTGCGTCCAGAATGTAGGTCTTGGCATTGACGTAGTCGTAGGACTTCAGCTGCTCCTGATCAAAGGTGATTTTCACCGTTTCGCTTGCACCGGGAGCCAGCTCCGAGGTCTTGGCGTAACCGACCAGTTCAACGGCAGCCTTTTCCACCTTGTTGGCCTTGTCATAATCGGTGTAAGGGCTCTGTGCGTAGACTTCCACAACGTCCTTGCCTGCAACAGAACCGGTGTTGGTGACCTTGACCGTCACGGTGCAGGTATCGCCATCCCAGCTGGTGTTGTAATCCGACCAGTCAAAGGTGGTGTAGGACAGGCCGTAGCCGAAGGGGTACATCACAGCATCGTCGTAGTTGTAATCGCCCGCATTGCCCTGACCGAGGACTTTATCCTCGTAACGGGTCTCGTAGTAGCGGTAGCCAACATAGATGCCCTCTTTGTAGCTGACGTAGTTGTACTTGGTGAGGTTGCCATTCTCATCGTAGTAGGCAAAGTCGCCGAAGTTCTGCGCCGCCGGGCTGTTCATGGCATCCACTTCATAGGTATCCACGGTGCGGCCGGAAGGATTGACCTTGCCGGAGAAGATCTCAGCCAGAGAGCACAGGCCGTAGTCGCCCATGGCAGGAGCCGAGATGACCGTGTGGATGCTGGGATAATCCTCCACCCAGCTCAGATCGACCGCTGCACTGGAGTTCAGCAGCAGCACCACATCGTCAAAGTTGTCGTTCAGATACTGCAGGATCTCCAGTTCCGTAGAATCCGGCTCCAGATAAGTCTTGGTCTTGTCCTCTTCCACATCGGTGTGGTTGTACATGGAGCGGGGCATATCACGGCCTTCGCCCGCCACACGGCTGAACACAAAAACAGGAACCGTATTCTTCATGGAATCGGTCAGACCCGGCTCTGCTTTCATAACAGACAAGGGGCATTCGTTGATGGAAAAGTCCTCGTCATCACCGTAGGAAACGGAACCAACGCCCAGACCGTAATCCTTGCCGTTGCCTTCGGAATAGAATTTCCAGAGGTCCTCGTTGACACCGAACCCGGCATCTTCAAAGGCCGTTTTCATATCGACTTTGTTGCCGCCGATGTAGCTGACTGCCGAATGGCTGACAAAACTGAAGGTGGTATCCGTGCTGTACGGCATTCTGCCTTCATCGTTCTTCAGCAGGACGATGCCCTCTGCTGCAATCTGCTTGTTCAGGGCGATCTCATCCTCAACCAGCGCATCCTCTGTGTCAAAGCCGGGCTTGCCGTATTCCATATTAATGCCTTCGGTCTTTGCCTTGCTGTTGTCGATGCCTCCGCTCTTCAGGCCCAAAATGCTCTGCACGCTGCTGGCGTTGGGCGGGATCAGCACATTGGCCGCAACTATACCGCCCGCCAATGCGACACACAACACACCCGAAACGGCAGTTTTGATGATCTTGCCCATCATCTTACCGTCCTTCTTTTTCTGTGCCATAACTGTTAACTCCTTCTCTTTTGTGTACACGACCCGGTTCATGGCTGTTCTCAGGAGTGCGTCCACTCCTTTGCTTGATGTCATTTTATCATATAAACCGCAAAACGAACCGTTCGCCGCACAATCTGTCGTTTTGGATGCATAATTTGCAGAAGTTACAATAATGTTTCAATTTTTATTGTGCTAATACACAAATATTGCAACATTGTATTTGTGCACCCTGCCAGACAACAAAAAAACGGCAGGGGATACCTGCCGTAAAAATATTATTGCTTTTGGGGCAGCGGAAATAAGATCCGCAGGGTGCACCAGTTGTTTTCCCAGTGCAGCGTCATGCTGCCGCCGTGCTGCCCGACGGTGGTGCGGACGCTTTTCAGGTCCGACCCCTGCTGCGGCAGACCGTCCGCATCCAGTGCGGGGGCGGCCTCTGTGTAGTGCTCGAACCGCAGCATGGCAAAGCCGCCCTGACTGTACACCGCCACCTTGATGAGCCGCTTTTCGGGGTCCGGCTCGGCGCGCACGGCGGCAATGGCGTTGTCCAGCGCCACGCCCACGATGGTGCACAGCTCCCGGATGGTGAGAAAGCCCAGCATCCTGCCGTCCGCTACGCTGGTGATGGTGATATTCTCCTGCTGGCATTCCATGGTCTTGGCGGTGAGCAGGGTATCCAGCACCGGGTTGCCGGTCTTGTTCTCGGCCTCGTACTGGCGGATGTTCTGCTCCATGGCGGCAATGGCGGCGTTCTGCTTGGTCTGGTCCTGCTCCTCCCGGATGCGGGCAAGCTGGACTTTCAGCTCATGGTACCGCCGGTTGATGAGGTTGATGCCCTCCTTGCTGCGCTTGTACTGCTCGTACTGGCGGTGCAACACCTCGTCCATGGCGGCAAGCTCGCTGTGCAAAGCGTTCTCCTGCAGCTGCTCGTGCTGCACAGATAAGATCAGCACGCCGGAAAAATCCACCAGTGTGCGGATGGAAAAAATGCTCATGTTGATCTCGCTGCCCGGCAGAAAGCCCAGATTGCTCACCGCAAAGGCAGTCAGCGCCAGCATGACCGCCGTCAGGGCGGCGCTGCCGCCGATCTGTAAGTGCCCGGCGGGCTGGGGACGGCGGTGCTGCAGATAGCACATAATGCCGAACAGCGCCCCATACACCAGCGCCAGCAGCAGCAAAGAAAGGGGCTCCCGTGGGCCGCGGGCGGGCCAGAGGGCGCAGTGCAGCTGCCACTCCACGCTGGCGGCAAGCTCTGCCAGAATAAACGCCCGGGCGCAGTGATACCCGGCTTCCAGCAGGGTGATGCTCCACACACCCCATAAATATAAGTAAGAAAACCCGATGGCCGTTACCATGCAGGGGATCCAGAGCCCGCCGGGCACATTGCCCGTCAGCCCCAGAAAGGCCGACAGCACCGCCGCCCACAGCAGGGTGATGCCCCCGGTGACCGCCTTGGAAAAGCGGGGCGCAAGCGCCGGGGTGAACAGCAGCACCGCCAGACACTCGGCAAGGGCGGTGTACAGCCGTGGGATATCCGGCAGCGCGGTCATGAGCCTTCACCTCCGATGTAGTCGGTCAGTGCGGCAAGAAAAGCCTTACGCTTGGGGCGGCTGACCTGCAGCTCGCAGGGGCCCACCTGTACGGTGCTCTGCCGCAGCTCCCGCACCTGTGCCAGATTGACAAGGTAGCCGCTGTTGCACCGGGCAAAGGGGCAGTCTGCCAGCTTTTCCTCAAAGGCCTTGAGGGCGCCGGGGGCGGAAAAATCGCCCTCATCGGTGTAAAAGTGCACCCGGTGCCCCTCGCTTTCCAAGTAATAGATGCTTGCGGTGTCCAGCCGGCGCAGCCCGCCCTCCACCGGCACGGTCAGGTAGTGCTTTGCCCGCTTTTCCAGCCGGGCAACCGCCTTGAGCAGCTGCTGCGAAAAGGCAAAGTAGGGCACCGGCTTCAGCACATAGTCCAGCGCTCCCACCGAGTAGCCCCGGATGGCGTACTGCGCCATATTGGTGATGAAGATCAGGATGACGTCTGCATCCATCTGCCGGATGCGCTCTGCCGTAGTCATGCCGTCCAGATGCTTCATCTCCACATCCAGAAAAATAATGTCGTAGACCGCGCGGTAATCCTCCAGAATATCCACACCGTCCGCAAAGACCGTCACTTCAAACTCTGTCCCGTACTGCCGGGTATACCGCCGGACATACTCCTGCAATACCCCCTGCACCTCCGCGTCGTCCTCTACGATCGCCACCCGGATCATGACCGCACCTCCCTTACCACACCTTTGTGGAACTGTTACGGCTCTATTATAGCGCAATCCCGTCCGGTTTGCCAAGGGGGGCATCCGCACAAAGGGCAGGGCAGCCCACAGCTGACCACCGTGGACGTCAACCCCTACCAGCTGGGCATGGAGGCTGCCAGCCAGACCATCAACCACATCGAGAACCCGAACCTTCTGGCCACAAAGATCATCGTGCCGCACAAGCTCATCCCCCGGGAGAGCTGCTGCCCGCCGGAGGAGCAGCGCTAGGAAGTGCTTTTTCAGCAAGACAGTGTCCGCTTCCGGGAGCTGCCGCGCAGCGCTTGCTATCCTGCCCCCAGAGTAGACAGCGTAAAAAACGCTGCATCCTCCGGGGGTATTTTTATGCCAAAAAGGCACAAAAGAATGCCCGCCCACCTGTGGAAAACCACGGTGGGCGGGCATTTTGCGTTTTATTGTTCGTGCCGCTGTAAAAGCGTTCAGAGGGCGGCGGTCTGGGGTACCAGCCGGAAGAGCATTACGGGCAGCTCGCTGTTTGCAAAATCCAGCGTAAAGATGAGTTTGCCGTTCTTTGCTTCAAAAGGCAGCTCCGTCTGCGTGCCGTCCGGGGCAATGCGCACAAGCGTTTTGCCTTCCAGCAGTCCGGCGGGCAGCGCAAGCCTTACCCGGCCGGTGGGCTGCGTCAGGCTGCCGGCAGTCTCAAATGCCACACTCAGGTATTCCCCGTTCGTCCGTGCGGTCACATCCTCCGCAGAAAGACTGCCGCTGAGCGCCCACGCCGTTGCGGCTTCGATCTTTTCCAGCTGCGCGGCGTTTTCTGCCTGCCCGCACACGGGGCAGAAGGTCAGCGTTTCGCCTTCCGCAGTGCGGAAAGTAAACTTCCGGCAATCAGTGCTGCCAGTGTGCGCGCAGCCCTGCCGCAGACAATCGGCGCTCTGAGAGCCGGTTCCGTTCGGGGACCATGCACCGAACTGGTGTCCCAGCTTATCGGTCGGGTCTGCGGTGTAGCTGTCTTTGCAGCGGGAGCAGGTAAAAACAGTATAGCCGTCTGTTTCACAGGTAGGCTCTACGGTAACAGCCTGATAATCATGGTTCAGCGCGGGCAGCTCCGCGTAGGTGGTATAGTTGCAGCGGGAGCAGGTTTCGTAAGCGTTCCAGCCCTTTTCCGTACAGGTGGGGGCTTGCGCGTCGTGATGCACCAGAGCATGGTTCAGTGCGGGCTGCTCTGCATAGGTGGTATAGTCACAACGAGAACAGGTGTCGTAAGCATCCCAGCCCTTTTCCGTACAGGTGGCGGCTTTTGCTGCGTGCTGCACCAGAGCATGGTTCAGCGCGGGCAGCTCCGCATAGGTGGTATAGTCGCAGCGGGAGCAGGTTTTGTAAGCATCCCAGCCGATTTCCGTACAGGTGGGGGCTTTTGCGTCGTGATTCACCAGATCATGGTTCAGCGCGGGCAGCTCCGCATAGGTGGTATGGTCGCAGCGGGAGCAGGTGTCGTAAGCGTTCCAGCCGGGTTTCGTACAGGTGGGGGCTTTTGCTGCATGCTGCTCCAGAGCATGGTTGTTTGAGTCTTTTTCGCCGTATTCTGCACCACACGTCACACAGACCGCTTTGGCGCTGCAGGTTGCTGTGCCGCCGGTACAGTTTGCAGTATCAACCGCGTCGCAGTTGCTGCGCGTGCAGCTGCGGATGTGTGTGCCGTTGCCGGCGGATGACCACTCGCCCCATGCGTGACCGAGAATGCCATATTCCGACCAGCATAAGCGACAGATTTTGCCTGTGGTGCAGGTGGGGGTTTCGGTGCCGCCGGTATGATACGAAAACTGTTTATAAATGATCTCGTTCTCCGTGCGGCAGGTCCTGCATTTTATACGGATCTTATGATAGATTGGATCAACATTTGATTGCCATACGTATCCGAGGATATCACAGGTTTTATCAGCCTTACATTGGATGCAGTACGTGAAGGCATAAGCTACTGCTTTAGCGTTTAACGCGATCCCCGGTATCAGGCACACCATTGCCAGCACCGTCAAACACCGGATCAGCCATTTTTTCATGTTGCTCCCTCCTTATCATCAAACCTTGTTATCCTTTCAGATCAAACTGCACGGACAGCGATGCAAGCACGGCATCTACCACCTTCCGCGCCTCGGCAAGCATATCGATCTCCGCCACAAAAGCGATGACCTGCTCGCGCTCCTGCGCGGGGACCTGCAGCGCACTCAGGCTCATGCTCAGATAGCGCCGTATTTTGCGCTCCAGCGTAAAGTAGGGGTCGCACCGCCGTGCCATGTAGCCGCGCATCATGCCAGCCGTGCCCAGCTCCATCTCGTAGAAATCACACTCGGCGCACCCGGGCAGATACACGCTGAACGCCGCCTGCAGCTCCGCCGTGGTGCTGCGGTGGATGATCTCCGCCGTGGCGGGGAAGGTGTACGCTTCCACATAGATATCCCGCAGGTTCTCGCTCAGCTCGGTCATCGCCAGCTGCAAAGCCGTCTCCACCGCGTAGAGGTACACCGGCGAGGGGGCGTTTGCCGCCAGCGGCTTTACCGCGCCGAACTGCCTGCTGAACATCATGCCGATCAGCTCGGTCAGCACGCCGTCCTTGGTGCGGAAAATATTCTGGAACGACCCGGCGGAAACATCTGCTTCCTTTAAAATTTCTGCAACCTTGGTGTTCGTGTAGCCTTTTTCCAGAAAAAGCCGGACACAGGCGGTCAGTATCCGCCGTTTTGCTTCTTTGCTGTCGTATCTGCGCGCCATTGGGAATCATCCTTTTCTATGATTGGTTTCTGACCCAATTATATATTGATTTGAAAATTGCGTCAAGTAAACTTTTAAGGGCGTATTTTGGGCAGTTTGACGAGGGAGAGCCGGACTGGCTGCTCTACAATAAGCCCTTGGAGTACGCCCAGATGGTGCTGAAAGGGGAGGTAGAGCATTATCTGTCGCTTGGCTGTGACCACGGCAGACTGGAAGATCAAGCCCCTATAAAGAACACGATGCCCACCGACCTATGGTTTTCGCCATAAGCTGGTGGGCATCTGTTGTTCTGGCTTATAATTCACTGATGGTTGCAGTAATGGGCTGCATGAGGATTCGCTTGACCGGGTTATATACTGCCAGCACCACAGCCGCCAGCACGACTACGACAATCACGGCAAGACAGCCCCACGGCACCTGCCACGCTGCACCGAAATAATGGGTGATGAGCAGGATATACAGCTTCCGATTCAGCACAAGACCCAGCGCAATGCCCACCACAAGACCGGACACCGCATAGGTGCCAGCTTCGGCAGAGATCATGCGTTTCAGCTGTGCATCATCCATCCCGATGGCACGCAGGATGCCATACTGCTTCATTCGTGCCGACACGCTCATGGAAATGCTGTTGACGATGTTCAGAATGGTGATTCCTGCAATCACGATGAGAAACGCATAGACCACCAGATGGAACGCCCAGTAGGTGCTTTGTATCATCCGATTTCCTTCGATTCGGTTGGAAAAAACAACCTGCTTGTTTAACGTGTCGCTCAGCAGGGTGTGTATTTGTGCAATGGCTGCATCTGCTGTGGTATCTTTTAGTTGAATATCGATCACCGCATAGCGGTTTTGCCCGGTCAGCTGATGGAAGGTTTCTTCGGTGCAGATAACAATCGGGGAATCGGTACTGCTGAACGGGCTGTCGTTCAATACACCCACGACTGTGAGCTTTGCATTCTCCAGCTGAATGGTATCACCCACGGTCAGAGAGTTGCTTTTGTCGAATACCGTCAGCACAGGGTATGTGCCATCCTCCAGCTCCTGCGGATGGGTTCCGCCAATCAGGTCTTTTTTCGCCCAGCCAAACTGTATCGTATCGTATGAAATCAGGTCGATGGACCCCTGTTTTCCCTGATATTCCGCCGGGAGCGGGCAATACATCCGCCCGAATGCGTGTTTGACTTCCGGCAGAGCTTCCAGCTGCTCCACCAGCACCGGGTCAAGGACATTTTGCCCGGATGTTTCAGCCACCGATAAGTCCGGTGTGTAGGGCTGCAACGGATTCAGCGCAAATCCAACCCATCGAAGCAAAACCGAAAAGCTCAAAAACAGGAGAATGCTTAACGCAAAGGAACCTGTCATCAGAAGCAAGTTCTTTTTAGACGAGGTTGCATGGCTCACGCCCAAAGAAAGCTCTGCACGACTTCCAAACAACCGAGCATGACACGGAGAATCCGCTGCATTTTCCACCGCATTCCCAGTTGCTGCTGTGATCGGAGAAGCTTTTGCCGCCCGCCGTGCCGGAGAAGATGCCGCGAACCAAACCGTGATAAGTCCCAGCGCGGAACCACAGATAATACCGACCGGGCTGATGCCAAGCACTGGTAAAGAGCTGAACTCCTCGCCGATAAATCCACGCAGAAAGGAGCACAATCCCCATGTGGAAACGATTCCCAGCACACATCCTGCTGGAACAGCAGTTTTACACCAGAAAAGAGCTTCCAGCCGGACAAGCATCCGAACCTGATTTTTTCCTGCCCCAAGACAACGCAGCATTCCATAATAGCTGGTACGCTGCGCTACATTGCTGTTGATGCTGCCTGTGATCATAAAAATTCCGGCAAGGACGACCATGCCAGCCAACACAGCCGCTACCGCATATAAGCCTACAATATAATCGTTGTTGCTGCTTGCGTTCAACGCCATCAGGTAAGTATTTTCGGAGATCTTTTCTTCTGAAATTCCGTACTTGTTTTCGATGTTCACAATGGACTGCCGCAAATTGGTACCTGGCTTGAACTGGATGAAATACTGTGTTTCAAAGGATTCTTCTACCTGTGCGGCAATCTGAGAAAATGTACTGCGGTTCATCACCAGCACAACAGCATCATACTGGTTCGCATCGGAGGTATCCTCATTGAAACCTGCGACAGTAAGCGAAATGGTCTGTCCATCCGGGAGCGTCAGCGGAATCGCTGTACCGACCGTAACATCCAGCCAATCCCGGATGTTTGCTGTCACGAGCACTTCGCCATCCGCCGGGGCAGTGCTGCACTGTATTCCCGGAAAGATTTGAAGGATCGCATCATCTGCTCCTACCAGTGCGGCACGTTTATCTCCGGCAAAGTAGTTTTCCGTAAGGGAAGCGTTGATGTCGCTATACGCCGAAAATGCAGCAACATCCTCCTGTGCGGCAAGCTCTGCGGCTGTTTCAGGGGAGATGTCCTTTACCATGATATGCCAGTTTCCGTTTTTGTTCAGCTGGTTTGAGGTTTCCATCCGAATCGCCATATCTGCCATACTGAACACCGCCGTGACCAGAAACACCGCAAGGACGATGCACAAAATCGTCATGCGGTTCTGCCGTCTGCGTACCTTGGCAGAAATCGGAATCAGGCTCAGATAGCTTTTCATTTCTGTGCTGCTCATTCCCGGCACCTCCCAAAATCGGTCAGGCAGCCGTCCGATACCTGCAACACCCGGTCTGCCGTCTGCGCAATGCTGCGGTTGTGGGTGATCATCAGGATGGTCTGCTCGTATTTCCGGGAGGTTTCTTTTAGCAGGGCAATGACCTCGCTGGTGTTCTGGGTGTCCAGATTGCCGGTCGGCTCATCCGCCAAAATCAGGGAAGGGCGGGTCATCAGGGCGCGGCCAATGGCCACCCGTTGCTGCTGCCCACCGGAAAGCTGACTTGGCAGATGCTTCCGACGGTCTTTCAGATTCAGCACGGTCAGCAGTTCTTCCAGATATGCTCTGTCCGGCTTTTGGTAGTCCAGCAGCACCGGGAACAGGATGTTCTGTTCTACGGTCAGCTCCGGGATGAGGTTGAATGCCTGAAAGATAAAACCGATATTGCGGCGGCGGAAGATCGTCAGCTCCCGGTCTTTCATGGCAAAAACATCCTTGCCATCAATCAGCACCTTGCCGGAAGTCGGCGTATCCAGTCCGCCAATCAGGTTGAGCAGGGTGCTTTTGCCGGAGCCGGATTCGCCAACGACCGCCACATATTCGCCTTTCGGCACTGAAAAGCTAACATCTTTCAGCGCATGGACAGCGGTTTCTCCGCTGCCGTAGGTCTTGCAGAGATGGTTGACTTCTAATAGTTCCATAGTGTATCCCTCACTTTGCAGGTTCCTTCGATTCAGACAGATTAGCTCTGTCTGTGCAGAAAAGGATACCACGTCAACCTTACTGCAAGCCTACACGCAGCCTACAATTTTGTAGGAATCGGAAAATTCAGCGTAAAGGTCGTGCCCTTTCCCAGCTCGCTGTCTACTTCAATGGTGCCGTGATGGGCTTCCACAACGGCTTTTGCCAGCGGCAGACCCAGCCCGATGCCCTGTGTATCCTGTGAAAAGCGGCTGCGATAAAACCGTTTGAAGATATGGTACAAATCTTCCGGGTGGATGCCGCTGCCGTTGTCGCGCACTTTGATCTGAACCATGGACGGCAGTGCATTCCACTCTACCTGAATCGTATCTCCGTTCTTTGTGTGGTCAAGGGCATTCTTTACAAGATTGTCCACAGCTTCCTGCATCCAGTCACGGTCGCACCAAAGTGTAACCGCCTCTGAGCCGGACAGAACGAGCTTTTTCTGTTCCTGCTCTGCACGATAGTGATCCTGCCGCACGATGTCCTGCACCATTTCAGCAACATTTTCGTTTTTCTTCTCCAAGACGACCGAACCGGCATCCAGCCGGGTGATTTTGAGCAGATTCTGCACCAGCGTTTCGATGCGATCCAACTCCTGTTCGGACAGGTCTGCAAACTCTTTGACCTCCGATGGCGAAACTGCTTCGTCCTGAAGCAGACCGTTGTAGATATTCAACGCCGCCAGCGGTGTTTTGAGCTGGTGCGAAATATCTGCAATGGTATTTTTCAAAAAACGCTTCTCCCGCTGCTCGTTGTCTGCGTGTGCGCTCAGAACTGCCGCCAATGCATTAACGGAGTGAAACAGACGGTAAAATTCTCCCTCCCGGTCGCAGTCCAGTCGTGCATCCGGGTTGCCATCCAGACAGCTTTGGATTTGCTGGACTGCCTGTTCCAGAAGCGCGCTCTGCCTTTGGAAATAGCGAAAAAGCACGCCCCAGAGACAGCCGCCCAGAAGCAGAAAAACCAACAGTAACCCGAAAGAAAATACATGCGTCGTATGCCATACGATGCCCTGCGTGAGCGCCAATGCCACCGCCCAGACCGCCAGCACGGCTTGGAACAAATTTCGGATCTCCCGGTTTGCGAATACTTTCATACGGCACCTTTACCCATTCCATTTATAGCCCATGCCGCGGACAGTCAGCAGCATCTGCGGTTTGCCGGGATCGTCCTCAATCTTCATCCGCAGCCGCCGGATGTACACTGTTAAGGCACTGCTGTCAATGTAATCCCCATCGCAATCCCACAGTGCATCCAGAATTTGTTCCTTGGATAGCACGGCATTCGGATGCTGCATAAAGAAGCAGAGCAGCTTGTACTCTGCGCCGGTCAGTTCCAGCAAGACTCCGTTTTTGTACGCCTGCCCCTGCAGCAGCCGGACGGTGATGCTGCCCGATTCCAGTACGGGTTCTCCTGCGCTGGACGCATTTGCACGGCGAAGCAGTGCATTGACCCGCGACAACAGGACACCCAGCTTGAACGGCTTGGTCAGGTAATCATCCCCGCCCAGTTCCAGTCCCATGATGATATTCATTTCCTCATCCGAAGCGGTCAGGAACAGAATCGGCACGTTGGATGTGCGCCGCACCTTCTGGCAGAAATCGAAGCCAGAGCCATCCGGCAGGGAAACATCCAGCACCAGCAGGTCATATTTTCTGTCTGACCACAGCACCTCGGCTTCTGCCAGTGTCCGGGCTGTATCCAGTGCAAAGCCCTGTTTCTTGAATGCAAAAGTCAGCCCACTGATCAGGCTCAGATCATCTTCCAAAAGGAACAGTTTTCTCATGATTCCCTCTCTTTTCCGCGTTTTGTGTGTCCTACAGGTTCAAAAGCATTATAAGTTTTTTCTGCGAACATTACAATGTGCGAAACGGAAATTGTTTCTTGCCGTGTGTGAAATATAAGTCCTACTATCGCTGCTTTACTGCAATAAAATTTGCAAAACCATCTTGACGCTCGCTGCAATCCATGATACCCTTTATCGCAAATCTCACCGATTTTGTGGATTGGTTTGAAACCATCCACAAGATGTGGTCGTGTTCATTTTGAACACTGCCTCGCCGTGGATCATCCCTGAAAGATTAACCGCCCCGCAACACACCCGATTCATTTTGCCGCCGATTCACCCCGACAAAATTTTTCGCCTGTCTTGCAGGGCGGTATTTTTCTTTTGGGAAGCTGCACCTTGAATTCTTCATAAGCCGTCTGAACGAGATACTGCGCCATGACCTCACACTTTCTGTGGGCGAGCCGGACAACGCCGCTGCAAAACAGGGGCAGGAACTGCGTTCGGTGTGAACGGTGACCATGAGCAGGGGCTTTGCCTTTTCACACGTTTTGCTCTGCAAAATTTTCAACGTGCATT
>OIDB01000004.1_pt1 | contig 92401 bp, 117 predicted proteins | sample 1581471 | NCBI WGS metagenome assembly OIDB01 (sample SAMEA3882539, study PRJEB24775) | human gut metagenome | biome: human-associated habitat; feature: intestine environment; material: feces | place: Netherlands | collected 2009/2010 | reverse complement strand
CATCCCGCCGGTCACGATGCCCTCAAAATAGTATTCCTGCCCCAGCTCCAGCTTCTGGGTGGCATAGGGATTGTTGAACCAGGTGATCTCCAGGCTGGAAACATCATCCCCGGCGGTGATGCGCTCCATCCGCCGCCCGCCCGGCAGGATGCGCCCGGCAGGTTTGGCGAACACCTCGGCCTTCACCACGCACTCGGTGTCTGGCGGGGCCTCGGCAATGGAGTAGGGACGGGAGAAATCGATGTACCGCCGGGGATAGTGGCAGAGCAGATCGGCCAGTGTCACGATGCCCAGCTTCTCGAACCGCTCGGCGGTCTTGGGCCCCACGCCCTTGAGGTAGCGCACCGGCGTGTCCGGGGTCAGGGTGGTGTGATGTTCAGCGGGCATGGCAGGCCCTCCTTTCCGCAAAAATAGTATCCCCATTGTAACACGGGAACGGGGAAAAGAAAAGCAAAACAAAAAATCCCGGAAGCCGAAGCTTCCGGGAATCTTTTGGAGGTGACGACCAGATTTGAACTGGTGGATGAGGGTTTTGCAGACCCTTGCCTTACCACTTGGCCACGTCACCATATAAGGGAGTGATGAATACCACTCCAATGGAGCGGCCGACGAGGCTCGAACTCGCTACCTCCACCTTGGCAAGGTGGCGCTCTACCAGATGAGCTACGGCCGCACATTCCATTTGTTTTTGCCGGTCTGTTGTCCGGCGACGTTGGTTATTATACCGCACACTCCGGCAGTTGTCAACCACAAATTTACATTTTTTTGAAAAAGAATGTCTTTTAACTCTGATACGTTCTTTTTATTTTTCATACGGCGATTACACTCCCCCTTTTCGCTCTATTTCGCACGGCTGTGTGCACGAACAAAATACAGTTGCTTTCTATTTCACAAACTATTATAATAAAGAGGACACTTTGTCAAACGGAAAACGCACCCGCGCGGGTGCAGCTTCCATTTATAGAAAAGAAAAAGGAATTGCCAGCAAAAAGGAGCTAACGCAATGTATAAGATCACTGAAAAGGTCGCGCTGAACCCCACCGTGACAAAGATGGTCATCGAAGCCCCGCTGATCGCCAAAAAGGCAAAGCCGGGTCAGTTCATCATTGTACGTCCGTTTGAGGACAGTGAGCGTATCCCCCTGACCGTGGCCGGTTACGACCGCGAAAAGGGCACTGTGGATATTATTTTCCAGATCGTGGGCGGTACCACCATGGAACTGAACAGCCTGAATGCAGGCGATTGTGTCCACGATTTTGTCGGCCCGCTGGGCCGCGCCACCGAGACCGAGGGTCTGAAGAAGGTGTGCGTTGTGGGCGGCGGCGTGGGCTGCGCCATTGCACTGCCCATTGCCAAGGAGCTGCACGATCAGGGCTGCGTGGTGCACAGTGTGGTCGGCTTCCGCAATAAGGATCTGCTGATCCTTGAGGACGAGTTCAACGCCTGCAGCGACGAGCTGCGCATCATGACCGATGACGGCAGCTACGGCACCAAGGGCGTGGTCACCGCTGCACTGGACGAGCTGGTGGCTGCCGGCAACCAGTACGATCTGGTCATCACCATCGGCCCGCTGATCATGATGAAGTTTGTGGTCAAGACCTGCCAGAAGCACGGCCTGAAGAGCATCGTTTCCATGAACCCCATCATGATCGACGGCACCGGCATGTGCGGCGGCTGCCGCCTGACTGTGGGCGGTCAGACCAAGTTTGCCTGCGTGGACGGCCCCGACTTTGACGGCGATCTGGTGGATTTTGACGAGGCAATGGCGCGCGGCACCATGTACCGTCCGTTTGAGGCACACGCCCGTGAGGCAGCCTGCAACCTGTTCAAGACTCAGGAGGGAATGTAAAATGGCTTTCAATATGGATCCCAAAAAGTGCCCCATGCCCACGCAGGACCCCAACGTCCGCAACAAAAACTTTAAGGAAGTGGCTCTGGGCTACACCGCCGAGATGGCTGTGAACGAGGCCAAGCGCTGCATCGGCTGCAAAAATAAGCCCTGCCAGTCCGGCTGCCCCGTGGGCATCGACATCCCGGAGTTTATCGCGCATGTTGCCGAGGGCGACTTTGAGGCCGCCTATCAGGTGATCAACCGCTCCTCTTCCCTGCCTGCCGTCTGCGGCCGTGTCTGCCCGCAGGAGAGCCAGTGCGAGGGCAAGTGCACCCGCGGTATCAAGAACGAGCCGGTGGCCATTGGCCGTCTGGAGCGCTTTGTGGCCGACTGGCACCGCGAGAACGTGCACACCGCACCCATCGTACCCGAATGGAACGGCCATAAGGTTGCCGTCATCGGCGCTGGCCCTGCCGGCCTGACCGCCGCCGGTGATCTGGCAAAGCTGGGCTACAAAGTGACCGTTTACGAGGCTCTGCATGTTGCAGGCGGTGTGCTGATGTACGGCATCCCCGAGTTCCGTCTGCCCAAGGCCATCGTCCAGCAGGAGATCGACGGCCTGAAGAAGATGGGCGTGGATTTTGAGTGCAACATGGTCATCGGCAAGGTGCTGACCATTGACGAGCTGATGGGCGAGTACGGCTACGAGGCCGTGTTCGTAGGCTCCGGCGCCGGTCTGCCCCGCTTCATGAACATCCCCGGCGAGAGCCTGAAGGGTGTGTACTCTGCCAACGAGTTTTTGACCCGCTCCAATCTGATGAAAGCTTACCTGCCCACCAGCAAGACCCCCATCCGCACCGGCAAGAAGGTCGCTGTTGTGGGCGGCGGCAATGTGGCCATGGACGCTGCCCGCAGCGCCCTGCGTCTGGGTGCCGAGAGCGTGTACATCGTCTACCGCCGCGGCATGGCTGAGCTGCCCGCCCGTAAGGAAGAGGTGGAGCACGCCGAGGAAGAGGGCATCATCTTCAAGACCCTGTGCAACCCTGTTGCCATCCACCCGGACGAGGACGGCTTTGTACACTCCATGACCTGCATCGAGATGGAACTGGGTGAGCCGGACGCTTCCGGCCGCCGCCGTCCCATTGAAAAGCAGGGCAGCGAGTTTGAGCTGGAAGTGGATACCGTGATCATGAGCCTGGGCACCAGCCCCAACCCGCTGATCCGTTCCACCACCCCGGGTTTGGAGACCAACAAGCACGGCTGCATCGTGACCGAGGGCGACGAGGGCAAGACCAGCCGTGACGGCGTGTACGCCGGTGGTGACGCTGTGACCGGCGCTGCTACCGTCATCAAGGCCATGGGTGCCGGTAAGGCAGCTGCAAAGGCCATGGACGAGTACATCCGTAATAAGTAATAATAAACACAAAATGAGGGCGCTGCACTTTTACTGTGCAGCGCCCTCATTTTGTGTTTTTAATGTACGCCAGCCAGCTCCTTTACGGGGCGGCCGGTGCGGGTCATTTCAATCTTGCGGGATTTATCGTAGCAGTAACGGATGATGGCCTGCCGCCGCACAATGCCGATGAAAATGCCCCGGTCATCCACCACCGGGACGAAGTTCTGGCTCATGGCAGCTTCCACCAGTTCATCCATGCTGGTGGTTACCGTGACGGCCTTGTAGTCCCGCTTATGCGCAAACTCTGAGATGGGAATGTCCTCGGCGGCTTCCAGATCCAGACCATGGTATTTTTTCAGTCCCCACAGGATATCGCCCTCGGTCAGGGTGCCCACATATTCGCCCTTGCGATTCAGCACCGGAATGGAGGCGTAGCGGTTATTTTCCCACTTTTCCAGCGTCTGCCGGAGGGTGAAGTCATCGTAAACGTACATCAGATCCTGCTTTGGAGAAAGAAAAAAGAGAATGTTCATGCCAACAACTCCTATCGCATTTTTTGCAGGCAATACCTGTTGGAACGGTCTGCCTGCGCTATGTAATGTGCCGTGCATCCGGCGTATTCCGGGAAATATCATGGGAAAAGGGGGCTGGCAACCCCTTTCCCTCTCTGTTTCTATTTTAGCACTTTTTCATAGACAAAGAAAGCCAGACAAGGAAGCTTTTATAATTTATTCACAGATTGTTTTTCTTTATTTGTCATACTTTCCGTTTTGATGGGCTCCGCACAGCCTGCCTTCAGCATACCACGCCCGCTGCGCAAAGCGGCGCGAGGGCTGTCGAAGGAATTTGCTCTTTTTTCTTTACAAAAACCATGCAAAAAGAGCGCAAAAAGCAGTAAATCCAACAATTTGAACTGTACAACCACGGTGCAAAGTTGTATAATAGGGTGGGTGTTTATCTGAGGCAAGCTTTGTTTTGCGCAGCCAATGCCCCCGACCCTTGCGTGTATTTTTATGAAAAATAACATAAAGGAGCAGAGCGACTATGATCACTTCCCGTTTCCCGCTTGGGAATGTCAGCTTTACTGATGGGTATTTTTCCACCCTGGTGGGTGAAGCCACCAAACAGTGCTACGGCGTTGCTGCCATGGCTCCCCGTGATATGACTGACGCTGTGAAAAGCATGGTATACGGTTCCGATTACCCGGAAAAGGGTGTGCGCGTGACCCAGCAGAATGGGCGTCTGGTCATCGAGCTGCACATTGCCGTCAGCTACGGTCTGAACATTTCCACCGCCGCCCGCAGCATCTCCCACCGTGTCAAGGACGAGGTGGAGCAGGCCACCGGACTGAAGGTCGCCCGCGTGGTGGTGTCCGTGGATGATGTCATCGCCTGATTTGTCTGCAAACCCGAGCCGGGCTTTTCCGGCCAGCTACTAAGGAGTAAAAACAATGATTTCTGGTAAGATCCTGCGCGACGCCATCATTTCCGGCGCCAACAACATCAACAACCAGCGTTCCCGCGTGGACGAGCTGAACGTTTTCCCCGTGCCGGATGGCGACACCGGCACCAACATGGGCATGACCGTGGGCTCTGCCGTGCGTGAGCTGGAGGCTCTGGACGACAGCTGCACCGTGGGCGAAGCTGCCAAGACTGCCGCTTCTGCCATGCTGCGCGGTGCGCGCGGCAACTCCGGCGTTATCACCAGCCTGCTGTTCCGCGGCTTCTCCAAGGCTTTGGAGGGCAAAAAAGAGGCTGACGCTGCCGATATCGTGGCTGCCCTGCAGAAGGGTGTCGAGGGCGCTTACAAGGCCGTGATGAAGCCCACCGAAGGCACTATCCTGACCGTTGCCCGCGTTGCTTCCGAGGAAGCTGCTGCCAGTGATGCCGCCGATGTGCCCGCCCTGTGGGACGTGGTGCTGACTGCCGGCCAGAAGGCACTGGACGATACCCCCAACCTGCTGCCCGTGCTGAAGAAAGCCGGTGTTGTGGACGCAGGCGGTCAGGGCATCATGGTCATCTTTGAGGGCATGGGCAAGGTGTTCCACGGCGAGGGCATTATTGCCGGTGGTGAGGCTGCCCCCAACAAGGCAAAGCTGTCCACTGAAAATGCCGGTAAGGGCGTGTTCACCGACGACCTGATGAAGGTGGAGGACATTACCAACGGCTACTGCACCCAGTTCCTGATCAACAAGTACGAGGGTGCCAGCGCCGCCAAGATGCGCGCTTTTGCAGAGTCCAACGGCGACAGCGTGGTCTGCATTGAGGACGACGATGTCATCAACCTGCACGTTCACACCGCCGACCCCGGCAAGATCCTGAGCGAGGCCATCAAGTACGGCTACCTGACCAACTTCAAGATCGAGAATATGCACGAGCAGTTCCTTGCCCGCCAGAAGCAGGGCAAGAGCCTTGAAAAGCAGGCTTCTGCCGAGAAGGCTCCCTCTCAGGCCAGTGAGTTCATTTATGCTGCCGTGGACCCCAGCCGTGACTACGGCTTTGTGGCCGTTGCCGCCGGTGAGGGTCTGAAGGCGGTATTCACCGATCTGGCAGCAGACGCTGTGGTATCTGGCGGTCAGACCATGAACCCCTCCACCGAGGACATTCTGGCAGCCATCCAGAGTGTTCCCGCCAAGACCGTGTTCGTGCTGCCCAACAACAAGAACATCATCATGGCTGCCGAGCAGGCACAGAAGCTGGCGGACCGTCAGGTGGTGGTGCTGCCCACCCGCACTGTGCCCATGGGCATTACCGCGCTGCTGAACTTTGACCCCTCTGTGAATGCCGAGACCAACACCATCAACATGATGGCTGCTGCCGACAAGGTGTCCACCGGTCTGATCACCTATGCCGCCCGCGACAGCGAGTACGATGGCAAGCGCATCCGCAAGGGCGAGATCATGGCACTGGAGAACGGCAAGATCGTTTCCACCTCCACCGATATCACCAAGGCCACCTACCGTCTGGCACGCAATATGTGCAAGAAGGATTCCAGCTTTGTCACTATCATCTCTGGCTGTGACGTGAGCGACGAGGACGCCGAAAAGGTTACCGAGATCGTAAAGGCAAAGTGCCCCAACCATGTGGAAGTAAGCCACATCCGCGGCGGCCAGCCTGTTTACTACTATATGATCAGCGTGGAGTAAGCACTTCCCTGCTCTGATCTGATATTATTGCAAAATATAAAGAGGCTGTTGCATGGTATTCCGTGCGGCAGCCTCTTTTTCTGGTGAAAAAGCAAGTCTGGAAGTTCCGCAGAACTTCCAGACTTGGAAATTATAAAAACCTTTCCGCTGAAAATGCCCAAAGCACACGCGGCGGGTATTCAAAATCGTCCAGACCTGATAAAAGGCCGCTGCACAAAATCTGTGCAACGGCCTTTGTTTCTCAGAAAAAGCTTACCTGACTGCTCTCGGGCAGGTCGCCCAGTGCGCCCACCTGACGCAGACGGTCCAGAATGCTGCTGCCCACACCGGAGGCCTGCTGCAGCTCCTCCACCGAGATATATTCCTCTCCGTGGATAGTCACCCGCTCCAGTGCCTCGGCGGCGGCACCGCCCAATCCTTTCAGGGCGCTGAAGGGCAGACGCACCTTGTCGTCCTCTACCACATACTTGGAACCGCGGCTCTTGCCCAGCTCGATGGGCAAAAACTCGTACCCACGGCTCAGCATCTCGTTGACCAGCTGCAAGCTGACCAGCACGTCCTCATCCTTGGCGTTCTTTTCCTCCTTCAGACGGCGCTTGACCGCCTCCATGTGGGCACGCGCCACGGCAGCACCGCCGATGGCGGCTTCGTAGTCGATATCGTCGCCGCGCACGGTAAAGTACACCGCATAGAAGGCCTGCGGCTTGTAGATCTTGTACCACATCAGCCGGATGGCACTCATCAAATAGGCCACAGCATGGGCCTTGGGGAACATATATTTGATCTTGCGGCAGCTCTCGATGTACCAGTCCGGTACCTCGTGCTCCCGCATGGCTTCCTCCCAGCCCGGCTGGAAGCCGCCCTTAGCCACCTTGCCCTTACGCACGGCCTCCATGATATCAAAGGCCATCTTGGGCTCCAGCCCCTTGCGCAGCAGGTACAGCATGATGCTGTCACGGCAGCCGATGACCTCTGCAATGGTGCAGGTGCCGCTGCGGATCAGCTCGTCCGCGTTGCCGGTCCACACGTCCGTGCCGTGGGACAGACCGGAAATCTGGATCAACTCTGAGAAATTCTTAGGCCGTGCTTCTACCAGCATTCCGCGCACAAAGTTCGTGCCCATTTCCGGGATGCCGAAGGTACCGGTCTGGCTGTCGATCTGCTCCGGGGTCACGCCCAGCGCCTCCGGGCTGGTCAGCAGGCTGTACACCTTGGGGTCGTTCATGGGGATACTGTCTACCGGAATGCCGGTGTATTCCTCAAAATACTTGTAGAAGGTGGGCATATCGTGCCCCAGCTCGTCCAGCTTGAGCAGGGTGTCGTGCAGGTACTTGAACTCGAAGTGGGTGGTCAGCAGACCGCCCGCCACGTCATCTGCCGGGTGCTGGATGGGACAGAAATCGTAGATCTCGTAGGTGTCCGGCACAACCACCATGCCGCCGGGGTGCTGACCGGTGGTGCGCTTGACGCCGGTGCAGCCCAGCGTCAGGCGGTTTTCCTCGGCGTGGTTCACGGTGCGCTGCCGCTCGTCCAGATATTTTTTAACGTAGCCGTAGGCCGTTTTATCCTGAATACCGGACACCGTGCCGGCCTTGAACACGTTGGCCTTGCCGAACAGCTCCTCGGTATAGCGGTGCACGTTGGACTGGTACTCACCGGAGAAGTTCAGGTCGATATCCGGTTCCTTATCACCGTAGAAGCCAAGGAAGGTCTCGAAGGGAATGTCGTGTCCATCCACCAGCATCCGGGTGCCGCAATGGGGGCAGTTTTTATCCGGCAGGTCAAAGCCGTCGTCCACGCTGCCGTCGGTGATGAACTCGCTGTACTTGCACTTTGGGCAGCGGTAGTGGGGCGGCAGACTGTTCACCTCCGAGATGCCGGAAAAGTGCGCCACAGCGGAGGAGCCGACAGAACCACGGCTGCCCACCTGATAGCCGCCCGCATTGGAGTAGGCCACCAGCTTGACCGCAATGACGTACAGAACCGCGTAGCCGTGGCCGCAGATGGAGTCCAGTTCCTTTTGCAGCCGCTTTTCCACGATCTCAGGCAAGGGGTCGCCGTAATCCCGCTTGGCGTGTTCCCATGTGGCATCGCGCAGCTGCTGCTCTGCGCCCTCGATGCTGGGCGGGTAGGTGCCCCGGGGGATGGCGCGCACATTGTTGTCGATCATGGCGGCGATCTTGCGGGGGTTCTTTACTACCACCTCGTAGGCCTTTTCCTTGGGCAGATAGTAGAACTGCGCCAGCATATCCTGCGTGGTGCGGAAGAACAGCGGCGGCTGATTGTCGGCATCCTTAAAGCCGTTGCCCGCCTGTAATACAGCGCGATAGATCGCATCCTCCGGCTCGGTAAAGTGCACGTCGCCGGTGGCAATGACCGGTTTATGCAGATCCTCACCCAGCTTGATGACGGTGCGGTTGAACTCCTTGATCCGCTCCTCGCTGTCCACCTTGCCGTCCCGCACCATATAGGCGTTGTTGCCCAGCGGCTGGATCTCAAGGATATCGTAGTAGGCGGCGATTTTTTTCAGTTCCTCGTAGCTAGTGCCGTCCACGATGGCGCGGTACAGCTCGCCTGCCTCACAGGCACTGGTGAGCAGCAGGCCGTCCCGGTACTTGTTCAGCAGACTGCGGGGCACGCGGGGCTTTTTGAAGAAGTAGTTGACGTGTGCCTCGCTGACGATTTTGTACAGGTTCTTCAGACCCATCTGGTTTTTGACCAGAATGATCAGGTGGTAGTATTTCTTTTTCAGCACCTCACGGTTGCCGCCAAGACCGGTGTTGATTTCGCTGACCTTCGTTACCTCTTTTTCCGCTAAGTCGTTCAGCATCACGCAGAAGATGCGTCCCAGTGCAGCGGAGTCCTCGCAGGCGCGGTGCGCCTCGTAGGCGGGCAGTTCCAGATGCTTATTGATGGTGCCCTGCTTATAATTGTGCAGGCCCGGGTACATAGTCTGCGCCATGGTCAGGGTGTCAATATAGGTAGGCTCCAGCTTGATGCCGCTGCGCTTGGCAGCTGCCCGCAGAAAGCGCATATCAAAGGCGTGGACGTTGTGTCCCACCAGAATGCGGTCGCCCGCAAAGGCAAGAAAAGCTTCCAGCGCTTCCTTTTCGCTGGGGGCGTCCGCTACCATCTCGTTGGTGATGCCGGTCAGCTCGGTGATCTTGGGGGTGATGGGCTTACCGGGCTTGACGAAGGTATCGAACTCCTCCACCACCTCGCCGTTGCGGATGATGACCGCGCCAATCTCGGTAAGGTACTCTACCCCGGGGTCAAGACCGGTGGTCTCGGTGTCAAACACGCAGAACTCGCCGTCCAGCGGCTGATCCTTTACGCCGTAAACGCAGGGCACCATGTCGTCCACAAAATAGGCCTCGCAGCCGTAGATGAGCTTGAAATCCGGGTCTTTTTTGTGGATGTCATCGGCTGCCAGCATGGCTTCCGGATAGCCCTGACACACGCCGTGGTCGGTGATGGCAATGGCGGGGTGTCCCATGCGGTGCGCCAGCTTGACGATGCCGCCGGGGTCGCAGAAGCCGTCCATGCTGGAAAGCTTGGTGTGCAGATGCAGCTCCACCCGCTTTTCCGGGGCAGTATCCTCCCGCTTTTTGCGCTCCACGATCAGCACATCGTAGGGGTACACGATGTAGTCGTGCTCGTATTTATCGTAGGAGCAGTCGCCCCGCACAATGACCGTGCTGCCCTTGCCAATGCCCTCCCACTTGGAGCAGTCCTCCCCTTCCTGTGCACGGACTTTCAGGTTGATCGAGCCGGTATAGTCGGTGATAGACACGGTGTAGATCTTGCGGTAGTTGCCCTTGACCTCAGTAAAGAACACATCGCCCCAGATCATGCACTTGCCGCCCTCGCCGCCCAGATCCTTGAGGGGCGTAAGGTTTTTGGGGGTGAACATTTTGCCGTGGAAGATGGTAACCGGCTTGTCGGTAAGGTTGAGCCCCTCCACCTTGATAGACGGTGCGGTGTTCTTTTTCTCAAATTTGACCACCGGCGGTGCGATCTTGCGCTCCAGCTTTTCCTCCATCTGCTGCTGCTCCGCCGCAGTCACTGCGCTTTGCAGCGTCACCTTGGGGGTAACGCCGGTATGCTCGGCAACGCGCTTTGCAAGCAGTTCTTCAAAGCCCATCTCCTGCAAAAACTTTGTACCGTGGCACACCCCCACCGTGATGTTCTGCCCGGTGATGGTAATGCTGCTCCTGTCCAGAAAGCCGTTGATGGGCACACCGTCCCGCTTCATGTCCTCCAGCAGGATGCGCAAAGCGTGCTCGTCCAGCATGGCATAGCCGAACAGGTTCTTGATCTTCAGTTCAAAGCCCTCGTAGTCCGGCTGCAGGGAAGCAAGCAGCCGGGCGCAGAGATTCTGGTCCAGCGGGGCGGCGCTGCGCAGGGTAAATTCGACCTGCCGGTCCTGCCGCAGCATCCGGGCGTGCTCCACGATCACCTGCCCGAAACAGGCCGCAAAATCCGGGTCCGCCATAAACTGCGGCCACAGCTGGGAAACAAGTGGTTTCACAAATGGTACTCCTTTTTGGTGGGTTCTTTACAGCACAAACTGCCGCACCCGTTTTTGCAGGTGTGGCAGTAGGGAAAAGAATGCTTACAATTTATAGATCTCGTCCATGAACTGATCCAGAATGTTATCGCCGGTCAGCTTTTTGATGGGCTGGCCGTGGATGAACAGCACGGCCTCGCCCTTGCCGCCTGCAATGCCGATATCGGCTTCGCGGGCTTCGCCGGGGCCGTTGACAACGCAGCCCATCACGGCTACCTTGATGGACTTTTTATAGCCCTGCAGCCGCTTTTCCACCTCGTTGGCGATCTCGGTGCAGGGGTACTGGGTGCGTCCGCAGGTGGGACAGGTGATGACCTCCGGCCCGGTGACCGGGAAGCCCACGGCGCGCAGGATGTTGAAGCCTGCCTCTACCTCTTTTTCCGGCTCGGCAGCCAGCGACACGCGGATGGTATCGCCGATGCCCTCCAGCAGCATCCCGCCGATGCCCATGCCGCTTTTCAGCAGACCCATCTGATAGGTACCGGCCTCGGTGACGCCCACATGGAGCGGGTAGTCGGTGACGGCGCTGAGCTGGCGGTAGGCTTCCATCATGCGGGGCACGTTGGAGTTTTTGATGGAGATAACGATGTTGTTAAAATCGAACTTTTCCAGCAGCCGCACATGGTACAAAGCGCTTTCCACCATAGCTTCCGGGGTGGGTGCGCCGTAGCGGGCCAGAATGTGCTTTTCCAGACTGCCGCCGTTGACGCCGATGCGGATAGGGATATTCTTCTGCTGGCAGGCATCCACCACCGCCTTTACCCGGTCGTCATCGCCGATATTGCCCGGATTGATGCGGATTTTGTCTACGCCTACGTCCGCGCAGGCCAGCGCAGCCTTATAGTCAAAGTGGATATCTGCCACGATGGGGATGTTCACTGCGTTTTTGACGGCCTCGATGCACTTTGCATCTGCCGGGCTGGGGCAGGTGACCCGCAAAATCTGACAGCCAGCGGCTTCGCACCGCTTGGCCTGCGCCACATTGCCCTCGATGTCCTCTACCGGCACATTGAGCATGGTCTGCACCGCAATGGGGTTGCTGCCGCCAATGGTCACATTGCCGATCTTCACTTCACGTTTTTTCTGCCGCATAAGGGTTCCCCTTTCTTATACTGTCCCGGTAATAAGCCGGAGAATATCGTTGTAGGTTGCAAAGATCATCAGCCCGAACAGCAGCCCGAAGGTTGCAAGGGTGAGCACGTTTTGCAGCTTTTCCGGCACAGCATGGCCGGTGACGCCTTCAATGACCAAAAATACCACCTTGCCGCCGTCCAGCGCCGGGAAGGGCAGTAGATTGAGAATGCCAAGGTTGACGGTAATCAGCGCCAGCAGTTCCAGCAAGTCCTGCCAGCCGTAGCTGGCGGCCTGCCCGATGGCCGACACGATGCCCACCGGGCCGGAGAGGTTGTTGATGCTCTCCCGCCCGCGCAGCAGGTCAATAAGAGAGGTGAACACGATGCGGCCGTAATACAGCACGCTGTTGCTCGCCTCCCGCAGCACGTTACCGGGGGTCTTTTCCAGTCCATAGACGGAAAAACCGATGCTCATGTGGGTCTCGCCCTGTTCGTCCTGCCATGTGTCGAACTGCACCCCCGGCAGCTGCACCTTTTGGCCATCCCGCAGGACGGTAAAATCTGCGCTGTAAGACCGGGTGCGCACCAGCTCGTACAGGATATCATTGGCCACAAAGCAGCGGCGGCCGTTCACCGCCAGAACCTTGTCCCCCGCCTGCAGGCCGGTCTGCCCGCAGAGGGCACCGTCCTGAATGGCGTAGATGGTCTTGCTGGTGATGGGCTCATTCTGGGCGGCGATCAAAAACACCAGCACCACAAAGCCCAGCACGAAATTCATGACAGCACCGGCTACCATGACCAGTGCCCGCTGCCATACCGGTGCCTCGTTCAGAGGGATGCCGGTTGGCTGCACAGGTGCTTCCGTCTCCGGGGCGGGCTGCTCCTGCACAGTATGGACAGCTTCTGCCTGCTGGCTTTCAGGGCTTTCCTCCCCTTCCAGCGCTACAAAGCCGCCCACAGGCAGGGCGCGCAGGCTATACTGGGTGCCTTTATGGTTCTTTTTCCAGAGCACCGGCCCCATGCCGATGGAAAACTCATTGACCTGAATGCCGCAGAGCTTTGCCACAGTAAAATGCCCGAACTCGTGGATGGCAATCACCGCACTGAACACGAGCAGCGCGGCAAGAATGGTGATAATAAATGACATTCGTTCTCCTATATCGACCCGGAACTGTTACAAAAACAGTGCCGAGGCGTATATTGCTGATAAAGCGTTACAGGTGTGCCCGCACGAATGCGCGCGCCATGCGGTCGCACTCGTACACGTCTGCCAGCGTATAGTCGCCGCCAAAGCTGTCGCTATCCACAACAGCCTCCACCAAGCGGCCGATATCCAAAAAGCCGATCTTGTCCTCAAGGAACAGCTTAACGGCTTCCTCGTTGGCACCGTTGGCGGCGCAGGGGCCAAGACCGCCCTTGCGAATGGCCTTTTTGCAGGCGGCAAGGCAGCGGAAGGTCTCTTCATCGGCTACATCAAAGGTGAGCAGCTTCAGGGTGGTAAAGTCCAGCTCCGGCACTACGCCCGGCACACGCTTGGGATAGGTCAGGGCGTACTGGATAGGGATGCGCATATCCGGCACACCCAGCTGCGCGATGATCGAATTATCGCTGAACTGCACCGCAGAGTGGACGATGCTCTGGCGCTGCACCACGATTTGGATTTTTTCCGGGGGCAGACCGAAGAGCCATACGGCCTCGATCAGCTCCAGACCCTTGTTCATCAGGGTGGCGGAATCGATGGTGATCTTCGCGCCCATGTTCCAGTTGGGGTGCTTGAGGGCATCCACACGGGTCTTGCCGCGCAGCTGCTCGGTGGTCATGCCGAAAAAGGGGCCGCCGGAGGCTGTGAGCAGAATTTTGGTCAGGCTGGGGGCGCTTTCCTTATCCTGCAGGCACTGGAAGATGGCGGAGTGCTCGCTGTCCACGGGCAGCAGCTGCACGCCGTGCTTTTCCACAGCCTGCGTGACCAGATGACCGCCGGTAACAAGGCTTTCCTTGTTGGCCAGTGCCAGATCGTGGCCGCTTTCGATGGCGCACAGGCTGGCACCAAGGCCGGCAATGCCCACCACACTGTTCAGCACCACATCCGGGCCGTCCAGCGCAGCCAGCTCCTTCAGCCCCTCCGGGCCGGTGAGCAGCTTGGGCGCATTTGCCCGGCCTGCCAGCGCAGCGTCCAGCTTTGCGGCGGCGTCCGGGTCGGTCATGCAGACGTATTTCGGGTGGAACTCCTCGATCTGCTGCAAAATTTTTTCTACATGGCTGTGGGCAGAAAGGCCGTACACCTCGTACCCTTGGGCGCGGATGACATCCAGACTCTGGGTGCCGATGGAGCCGGTAGAACCCAGCAGCGTAATTTTTTTAGACATAATAGATTCCTCCCTGTATCAGGCGTAGAACACGGCGGTAATGACCATGGTCACGAAAGGCGCAATGAACATCACGCTGTCAAAGCGGTCCAGAATGCCGCCGTGCCCCGGGAAGATGGTGCCGTAATCCTTGATGCCGCACTGGCGCTTGACCACGCTGGCAAACAGGTCGCCGTAGATGCCCAGCACCGCAGCGATGCAGCCCAGCAGTGCAATGATAACATACATAGAAACGCCGATGTTGGAGCGGGTAAAGGCTTCCATGCGGTTTGCCGCTATGGAGTAGATGAGGGTGGCGACCACGCCGAACACCATAGTGCCCAGCACACCGCCGATGGCACCCTCCACCGTCTTTTTGGGGCTGACCACCGGGCACAGCTTATGCTTGCCAAAGGCGCGGCCTGCAAAATAGGCACAGGTATCGCCGCCCCATGCAAAGCAGAGGATGAGCAGGATGAAGAAAACCGCGTCATAGCCGAATTTTTCCACCGGCAGACGCTCCTTGAGCAGAACGAAGGAGTAGAAGCAGAAGATCACGATGCCCGAAAACACCAAAAGACCGCTGGCCTTCTGGTAGCTGATGGTGCCGTTGCGCACCACCAGATAGATGGCAAAAAAGGTGACCAGCACAAAGGACATCGGCATGACCAGCTTGCGCATGGCGCTATAGCTGGAAAGCATGACCAGCAATGTATAGGGTACCAGCACTGCGTACATGAGCCAGTCCTTTTTTTCAAAGCCGAGGGCGCTGTAAATCTCGTGGATGGCGATCAGGGTAATGGCTGCGATCACCAGATTGAACACCATGGTGTTGAAGGTAAACATCACGCCGATGAGTACCAGAATGCCCACGATCGCAGTAATAATGCGTGTTTTCATAGGTTTCGATCTCCTTTGTTCTTCCGGCAGCAGCCCCTTGCAGGGCAACGCATTCCGACCCGAGGAAGTACCGGGTCTGTTGGGTCTGCACCATAGGTGCAGGGTTTGCAATACGGACAGATTGCCGCTCAGATGCCGCCGAACCGGCGGCTGCGGTGGTTGAACTCCTCAATGGCGGTATCCAGATCGGCGCGGGTAAAGTCCGGCCAGAGCACATCCATCTCCACCAGTTCCGAATAGGCGGCCTGCCAGAGCATAAAGTTGGACAGCCGCTTTTCTCCGCTGGGACGCAGGATAAAGTCCGGGTCCTTCTGTCCGGCGGTGTACATGGCATCGCTCATCATCTGCTCGTTGATGTCCTCGGGGCGGATCTCGCCTGCTACAACCTTTGCGGCCAGCTGCTGTGCTGCCCGCACGATCTCCGGGCGACCGCCGTAGTTAATAGCGATGTTCAGGGTCATGCCGGTCTTGCAGGCAGAGTCCCCTTCCAGTTCATTCATCATCTTTTGCAGTTTGGGATCCAACGCGGTGCGGTCGCCCAAAAACTTAATGCGGATATTGCGGTTCTTGTAATCAAAGCCCTCGATGAGGTACTGGGCGAACAGCTTCATGATGGCTCCCACCTCTTCCAGCGGGCGCTTCCAGTTCTCGGTAGAGAAAGCATAGAAATACACCGATGCTACGCCAAGCTCATCGCAGTAGTTGGCAATATCCTTGAACACCGCCGCACCTTTTTTGTGTCCTGCGGTGCGGGGCAGACCGCGGTTTTTCGCCCAGCGGCCATTGCCGTCCATGATGATGCCGATGGAAAGCTCCTCGGCAAATTCTTTGGGGTGTGCCATTTATACCTCCCGGCAGCAGGGCTGCCCTGCAAAAAGTGCCGCGCACCTTTCACCAGCGCACGGCACCTCCCAGTTGTTATTGTGTGCTGCGGATCAGACGGCCATGATCTCCTTCTGCTTTTCTTCCACGGCAGCATCAATGTTCTTGATATACTTATCGGTCAGCTTCTGGACATCCTCTTCCATAGTCTTCTGGGTGTCCTCGGTCAGTTCGCCGGCCTTCTTCATGGCCTTGGCCTTATCCATAGCATCGCGGCGCACGTTACGCACGGCAACCTTGGCGTCCTCACCCAGCTTGGAGACCTCCTTGGCCAGCTGCTTGCGGCGCTCCTCGTTGGGTGCGGGGAAGTTCAGGCGGATGGTAACGCCGTCATCAATGGGGGTGATGCCCACATCGCTGGCCATGATTGCCTTGCTGATGGGGCGCAGCAGGGTGCGGTCCCAAGGGGTGATGGTGAGGGTGCGTGCCTCAGAGACGGCCACAGCGGCCAACTGCTGGATGGGGGTGGGAGCACCGTAGTAGTCCACGACCACCTTATCCAGCACGGCGGGGTTTGCACGGCCTGCGCGCACAGCGGCCAGCTCGCGGCTCAGGTGCTCCACAGAGCTCTTCATCTTATCTTCGTAAACCTTGGTGTTGCTGCTCATTGTCGTTGTTCTCCTGTTTCTTTATTCTATTGATCCATGCAGGCAGCGCACTGCGCCGCTGCTGCTCTATCCAATCGTATGCAGTTGCACCGGGGCGCTATGCTCAGCCCTCGTAGACCAGCGTGCCCACGTTCTCGCCCTGCACAGCCCGTGCGATGTTGTCCGGGTCGGCCAGATCAAACACCAGAATGGGCAGCCTGTTGTCGCGGCACATGGTAGCTGCGGTGCCGTCCATAACGGCCAGCTGATCCTCCAGCACCTTGGTAAAGGTAAGGGTATCATACTTTTTGGCATCCGGGTACTTGTGGGGGTCCTTATCGTAAACGCCGTCCACCATGGTCGCCTTGAACATCACGTCGGCGCTTACCTCCACGGCGCGCAGCGCGGTAGCCGTATCGGTAGAGAAGAAGGGGTTGCCAGTGCCACCGCCGAACACAGCGATCTTGCCCTCATCCATGGCGCGCAGAGCGTCCTTGCGGGTAAAGGCAGGAGCCACCTGCGGCATGGTGATCGAGGTGAACACCTCGGTGGGCACGCCCAGCTGCTCCAGCTTATCGGAGACAGCCAGTGCGTTCATCACCGTAGCCAGCATACCGATCTTATCGGCCAGCGTGCGCTCCATCTTACCGCTGGAGCGGCCGCGCCAGAAGTTGCCGCCGCCCACAACGATGCCGATCTGCACGCCAAGCTCATGGGCCTTTTTCACGCCGCCGCAAATAGCGTCCATGGTGGGCTCATCAAAGCCCATGCCCTTTTCGCCGCCCAGCGCCTCGCCGCTGATCTTCAAAAGGATACGCTTATATTTCAATGCCATAATCCAAACACCACCTATTTTATCTTTCGCCGGACAGACCCGACATTTTTGCTATACTCTATTTTACAATAAATTCGCCACATTGTAAACAGTCAAACGCACCGTTCTTCGCAAAGCTTTTGTGAACGAATGCGCAGCGCCCGCAAAGCCTGCTTTTGCTCCGGGGGGATGCGGCGGCTTTCTACTGCTTTCTGGATGGTCTTGTTGTGCGTCCACACGTCCAGCCGCTTTTCGGTCAGCCACGGCAGTGCCGCTGCGGGCTGCTTCGCCAGTGCGGTGGCAAAATACCACGCTCGCATCATATTGACATAGTATTCCTCGCTGTGCACCGCCGCCACCCAAGCCAGATATTCCGGGCGGAAGGCATCGTCCAGATAATACCGCATCAGCATCCCGATCCCGTAGCGCACGGTATACGTCCGATCAGAGCCCAGCCAGCGCCGGATAGCACACAGCAGTTCCGGCTTATGCTGCGCAAACACCTTGGGGCTGAAACTATCGCAGACTGCCCAGTTATCCACATAGGGCAAAAAGCGCTCCGTTGCCGCCAGCGCTGTGCCGTAATCCCGGACAGGCTCCAGCAGAAAGGCGTGGAGTGCGTTTTCTTCACAATAAAAATGCGGTAGTTCTTGCAGAAATGCCTCCGCTTCCGGGGTATCCGCCAGCTGTTTTGCCAGCTTGCGCAGCAGCGGCACCCGCACCCCGATCACTGTTTCCGGTGGCAGGGTGGGCATCAGGCGGCTGTTAAAGATCTGATATTCCTTATCCTGCAGCGCGAACAGCTGCGCACGGATCGCATTCACTTCCGGCATTTTGTCACTTCCCTTCTGCACCATTGTACCAGATAGGAAGGAAAATGCAAAGAGAAAAGGCTCCACCTTTTCAGATGAAACCTTTGGGTTATCCCATGCTTTTTTATAATTGTATGGCCGCTCCTATTTATATCAGCTGTTTACCCCACCCGCTGCCGCTTATCCAGCCGCATTTTATCAGCTATCATCGCGATGAACTCACTGTTTGTGGGCTTACCGCGCAGGTTATGGATGGTATAGCCAAAGTAGCTGTTGAGGGTATCCACATCTCCCCTGTCCCATGCCACCTCGATGGCGTGGCGTATGGCGCGCTCCACACGGCTGGCGGTAGTGCCGTTTTTCTTGGCGATCTCCGGGTACAGGCGCTTGGTCACGGCGTTGATGTACTCCGGCTCGTTCATGGTGAGCAGGATGGCATCCCGCAGGAACTGGTATATAATAGGTAGGCAATAAATTCAGTCAAAAATCTCTGTATTTATCGGTGTGCGTGCAAATGATTCATTACGCTGCCAGTATACGACTTCTACGCTCAAATTGCAACATTTTCTAGGGCAAAAATAAAAGACCCTGTAATTTTCATGGCAGCCCTAGAGGGCCAGCATAAATATCACAGGGTCTTTCTTCATCTTACCGGCCACTCCAATCTAAAACAGACCTATCGGGTCAACGATGAGTGTCAGATGAAATTATTTCAGGTGGTCAGAGAAAAAACATTCAGTCAGGATATTGTTTGCCCTTTTCTCTTCCTCGCCTCAAATATCAATTATTTCCCGTTCAGCTTCCGCTGGCGCTCGTATTCCACATCAGCGGCCAGAGCCTCCTGCGTGAACGAGTTGTTCTTCCACCAGGCCACGAGAGAAGCCACGGTCGTGATACCGACACTTACCAACTGCTCCAGCTGAGCACTTTCGATGGGAAGAACCGGCTTACCCAGAGCAGAAAGCACCTGGTTGGTCAGGGCCAGCAGCAGAACAGCAGTTCGTGCGATGGTACCAGCCGAGATGCTGCGGTTCGTTACAATATGCGCATTCATATGTTAGTCCTCCTTGATTGGCAGCCCCTTGGCGCGGGTGTACAGTTCTGTACCAGTGCCGTTTCCGCCAAGAGCATGATAACTGTTATAAAGGTATTCCAGATTTTTCAGAGCCGCCGTGTTGATGTACCCCTCTTTGAGAAAGAAGGTAGACATCTGATACAGCCGATCGTGCATGATGGCGAGCAAACCGTCCTTGATGTTCTTGTACTCGGTCATCTTTTTGATGAGATAGCCCCAGCCAAAACTAAGTAATCCGATTGCCCATTCCATCCAGTGAGCGCTGATGAAGGAAAGAATGCTCTGCATTGGCCTCATCCCCTCCACCGGCTCTTTTCTTTGCGCACGTCCACGTGCACCCAGCCGTTCGCTCTGCCAAGGCCGGGAGGATAGATGCCAACGCCTCCCCTGCCCGCAAGCAGCTTGTCCGCATAGGCATACACCTGCTCCACGCTGATGCCCTGTACCTGAATGTCCGCCGCCTTGCCATAGAGGTGCTGGCTGTACTTGGCGGCATTCTTCTGTTTAGCGTTCCAGCTTGCCGTGCGGAATCCGCTTGTGATCGTCACCGGCTTGCTGAATTTGGTGCGAATCTTTTCCAGGATCTCCACCAGCTCCGTGTCAATGAATACCGGGTCAGAGCCATCCCTGCAATAAAACTCCCGGACTTTGAAGTGTTCCGAGAGTTTCAGGTTGCCATTTTTCAGAAGAGAATATGCTTCGATGCTCATATACCCTCCTTATTCCTCGGAGGTCACATCTGCTTCCTCACTTGCACCCTTAGCGTTGCTCTCGGTCTCCGCCGTAACAGGAACCTGAGGAGTCTCAGTAACCGGCGCGGCTGCCACGGCCACTTCTTCCTCTTTCTGTACAGGATAGCTTTCGCCGGTGATCTCCTCGTACTCGTACTCCGTGATCCAGCCCTGTTTCACGGCATTCACGACCTGCCGCTTCTTCCACATGCGGTACTTGTAGTAGGAACGCACATCATTGAACTTCTTGCTGTGATTTGCCATTTTGAACTCCTCCTTACAGCTCGGGGTCAACCATCATGCTCAGATAATCCAGCTGTGCCTTCAGAGCCATCTGCTCCAGTTCCTCTGCCGGAATATCCCGCAGGATGAACCACCACTCTTCGCCCATCTTGCTGATCTGCACCAGTTCCATGTTCTCATGCTTCTCGATGGTGTCACCACCCTCGATGGTCACTTCTGTCAGATTGTCCTCGAACATCTCTTTGGTGACTTCGGTGGTACTGATGAAGTTGTTACCGTTCAGCTTCAGGCTGCCGAGGGATGTGCCATCAGCCAACGTAACCTTCCATGCCCTTTCTTCCATGTTACACTCCTTCCGAACAGCTTCACGTACAGGCTGTTCATTTTATAGATTTGGTCGCGGCTCATATACTTGTAGTTCCCGCTGAGCCAGGAGCGAAAATAACCATCAATTTCTTCCATGGTTACGATTCCTTTGTCCAGCAGGCGCTTATAAGCCTTTAATTTACGGCGTTCTCTTGTGATTGCTTTTGGGTGAATTCTTCGTACAACCACTCCATTTTGAAGCAACGTGTACTTCATCTGAAGGTAACGATACTCGCCAGAAAGCTTGCAGATGTGCGTCTTTTTCTCATTGAGAATCAGCCCGTACTCTGCTGCGATTGTCTTGACACCCTCTAAAACCTTCAGAAGCACTTCTTTGCTCCGATGGATGATATGCATATCGTCAGAATAGCGGCCTTGATGCTTCATGCCGCAGACAATTTTACAGTAGTTATCGATTCGGTAAGGAAATGTGATACCAATGTTTTGCGCCAGCTGGTTGCCGATATCGGCTCCCTTTGCCAGCATCTTTTCACCGGTCAAAAGCTCTTTCGGCACGCCCATGTTCATAAAAGGGTCAACCTTACCATTCATCATGGCTTCAATGTCCTCGTCCGAGAATCGGCTGACATCCATCTCGAACGTCTTGAAAATCTCATCCATCAAGTCCTCGGTGATAAGCCGAAGTTCATCACTCAGACCACTCTTTTCGAGTAGCTCATGGAGCACCGCCTTACACGGTTCATGCTGAATGTTCGCATAGTACCCGCTGAAGTCGATAAAAAGCACATACCCTTCGTTCGTGCCTTCTTCGCGGTAGTAGTTACGCAGGTCATTTTCAAAACGCCTTCGATGAAATGCTACGCCTTTCCCCTTCTGAGATGCCGAATTGTCGTACTGTAGAAACTTTTGTAGATATGGAGTCAACACCTCGTCACAAATTACATGATTCACCGCCTTGTCAGGGGTCACGATGCTGGAAATGAGGCGTTCCTTTCCTCGCTCACGATATCGGAACTTCATACTCCCTTTCGGATGGTAAGTTCCATTTTGAAGTGCCTTCTGTAATTTTGCTGTGATGAGAAGCTGATTCAGCTTATAAAGTTTCGAAGCATACTTAAACTGGGAGTCATTCATTGCGCGGTCTCCCGCATCATAGAGAACGTTTGCGTCGTAATAAGGATTCATTTTGCCTCATAAACTGTGCTGTAAGTTCATCGGTCGTAACCGGAACCGTCACAGTTATCATTCATCGGGTTATCTCCCGAATGGATAGCCTTTCCTTTCCCATTGCCGTGCAGGGAATCCTGTCCATAATGCACGGATGTGAAATCGGGACGAACGCCATTCTCATTCGAAGCGTTGTTGTAGTTCGCATTACCGTTGTTGTTCACATTCGCGAAGTACGTAGACGAAACTGTTCAAAGGCTACCCAATTGTTGTTATTCGGACTTTGCGGCTGTCTGAATGTGCGGTAGGAAACGCCCGTTATCAGATTGCCGCAATTTTTTAATGAGGTTGAAGTCTTTCTCAAGCTTCAATACAATGCGCGTGTATTTGTTTTTGTCAGCAGGCAGAACTTTTGCAATATAGTTCAGTTCGTCCTGGAGCACATTGCAACATTCCAGCGCTTTGTCCAGTTGCAGTCTGCGCTCCTCAAACTCACTCATATTGACAGGACTGATCGTATTAGCTGCCCGAAGGTGTGCCGATATTCCACGAGAAAGCCTCAGAACCTCGTCCCGCTCTTTCTCAATAAACCACATACTAAAGTCCTGATTAGTCTCCCGAAGTTGAGCTGCAGCTCGTTCCCGCAGCGCATCGTCCTGAATATAATCTGTGACTTTACGGATGTGCTGTTCCAGCCGTTTTTCGCTGTACCCAAAAGTCAGCATCAACTCCGTTGTAATTTCAGAGCGAATATTCTGGGCCAGTGCCAAAGCATCCAATGAGGTCGCTTTTCTCCTACTTTTAGGAATATTAGACACGCAAAAATCCTTCTTTCAAACAAAAAAATAACGGCGGCACAAGGCCGCCTGATGGTTGATCAGCCGATGGGGAAAGTGGAACGAACGCCAAACTCATACGAAGCGTTGTAGCAGTACGCATAACCGCCGGTGCCCACAGCCGCGAAGTACGTAGACGAAACTACATCGCGCAGCCAGAACCACTGGCGGTTCGAGATCAGATGCGGTGCAAGCTGGAACAGAGGCAGCTGGCTCTTCTCCACAGTATAGTTCGTGGGAATCGTGCTGCCGTCGCAGCCAGGAGCAAAGATATGGCTGCCGTAGACCATGTTCTCGTTCATCAGCTCCACATCGCTATCGAACCATGCGCCGCCAGAAGGCTTACCGTTAGTCACAGCATTGGTCAGGAAGACACGATGGGTCAGCACATGGTCTGCACCAAACACTGCAACCGCCTTCTCCTTGGCCTGTGCCAGACCTTCCAGACGCATCAGGCTGTTGACATAACCGCCCTCAGTCGTATTGGTTGCGTTCATGTTATGGGTGCACAGCTGGGTATCCGGCACGATGACTGCATGATGGCTTTCGAAGCTGGTATCGCCGCACTTCAGGTAGTAGTCAAAACCGCCAATGCGATAGTTCACGCCGCCATTGGACCAGTAGTCGCCCACGTACAGGTCGTCAAAGGTACCCGCCTTGATGGCTGCCAGCTGTGCCTCCGTGGGAGCAGAACCCAGGTTCTTACCACGGAAGATACCATTATGTGCAGCAGCGGAAGCAGTCAGAACAGCGCTCAGACCAGTGGCCGCCTTTTCGGTTGCCGCCTGAGCCTTCTGTGCTGCATCTGCGCTTGCCTGTGTTGCGGCAATCAGCTGCTCCCATGTAGTGCTGCCAGCATCAGGAAGGTCTGCCATTTCGGTACCGCTGTTCTCGCCAACGGTGTAGGGCACGTCTGCGCTGGTGACGATTACGCCATCGCGAATGCCCTGGAAGGTCACCTTGCCCTCACCAGAGATTGCAGTCACGATAGCTGGGACGTTTGCCACATTGTTTGCGAACAGGGTTGCCGGAGGCGTGATTTCCTTGTTCGGGGTGTGCCAGTAGGCGCTGATGGTCAGGTTTGCCCATTCATCACGGGGCGAGATACGCAGAGCATAAACGCTCTTGTTGCCCTCATAGCCCATGTTCAGGGTGCTGCTGCCATCTGCCAGCTGTGCCTGACCATTCTTAGAAAGGATCAGATTCAATTCAGTCATTGATAAGTTACCTCCTCTTCTTCGGTCTTATCTTCGGTTGTGGTCGATTGCGGAGAATAAACAAATTCTCCATTTTGAATTCTATACTGCAGGATGATGCCCCGGCCATCCGGTATCTCATCCGTGTACAGCAAGCCATCAGGCGGGTGCTCACGGTCTACAGGGAAAGAATCGTTCACCTTTCCAATACTGGTAATCGTCCCATCCGCTTTATACGTAGTAACATACATAGCACCACCTCCTCAAAGAAATCCGTAAACGACGACTGGCACGCAGCACTGATTGTGAGCATTGAACTTTGCGCCATATGTCACATCAGTCCACGGCCATATCCACTTGTCCAGTTTTTTGGTGTCGTAGTAGCCGCCCGGTCCAAAGGTGATTCCGTTTTTGCTGGCAGTTACCTTACGTGCACGAGATTTATCCCACACATAAGAACAACGTGCTTCCTTTCCATTTAGCACTACGATTGTGTACTGAATCAGGCCGCCTTCTGTCGAAGCGCTATCAAATGGGCTTGTATAATATTCCTGACAACCAATTGCAATTGCTGCGTAAGATGCCAGACGCCCATCTGAACAGATAACTGTTCCTCCTGCCATACCGGATGTTGGATCAGCATTTTCCCAAAGAGGAACCAGATTACGGATACCATTAAAAACCAGCCCCTCATCAGTCATGGTTACATTGCTGCTTCCATTAGGACCAACCTGAATTCCACCTGCGCCATCTTTGATGTAATCCGTTGCTGTTTTTCCGGCTTCAATAGCTTTGGTGTCGTCGGTGTACTTCGATGCTCTCACCCAATCACTTGCCACATAACTGCCGCTTTCACGATCGTGCTGACAGCACAAAATATCACCGCTACCACCTTGTACCCAAAGGTCACCAACCTCATACGGAGGGTACGGCTGGGCGCTGAAGCAACGCACTTTTCCATCCGCAGTAGACTGTGCCCGTGAGGCATCCTGCAAAGCCTGCTGAACTTGCTTGTCTTCGATAATATCCCAATAGTAACCCCCACTATTCTCTGTCCAGCGGTATCCAATACCCGTTGACTTGTCATAGTACAGGTCACCGATGTGAGCATGTTTTGCTTCAGGTGTTGTCCACTCAACAGCTGGATAGTTTTCTGCTGTAGGAACACCAGGATAAAACCATGAGCAGATGCTGCTATCTACTTGTGTTTGCAAAGAGTCCATACGGGTCATTGCATCGAGAAGGCCCTGCGTATTCTGATTACCGATCTCCAGTGCGCTTTCCATTTTATACTGGTAGGTACGCTTGTAGGATGCAAAGCTACCGGACATGGTTTCAAAATCCAATCCGAACGTATACTCTGTATTTTCAAGATTATCGAGTGTGAATACAATCTTGGAACAAAGAAAGTCCGAACTGATTTCATGCGGCAGACTTACAACATGAACTTTGTCACCAAAATCAATTTTGTCAGTATTGACATTGATTCGATGCAGGTCGAATGCGCGAATCGTAATTTTAATTGCCATCTCAACAGCCTTATTCAGCATTCGTTGCCCGTTTGCTTTCAAAGTGTTTCGATTGGTTACATCTTCCCAGATAACTGATTTTTGGATTTTGCCAAAGAGTGCAATGGCACTATCAGACTGTAAATAGTTTTTTCCGCCATTTACAAGTTTGATATCAACACGGTTTCCTTTGCTGTCAGCTTTGCCAAGCGGAATGATCTGTGTGTAAACATTGGAAGCATCCACATACTCACTCAAATCCAGAAGATTTTTGCCAAATTCGATAATCTGGCTAGATGCTTTTCCAATGTCGTCCACAAAATCAATGTAAGATACACCTTTTTCCCTTCGGATGTACAAATATCTATCGTAATCACTCAGGTCTACCTCGTCCTTACCAACTTTACCGGTCGATGCACCAATAAGATTGCCGGAAATAAGATTCCAAACGTTCGTGTAGTCCGTTGTTTTGGGATAGATAAGCACATCTGTAAAGGCTCCTCGTACATTGCCGAGTTTGATCATTCGCTCTTCCGAACATTCAGAAGCATAGTGCTCAATAAGCTTCTTGAAATACTCCCCCATTTTGATTCCTTTTTTGGAATAATCATGTGGTTCATATTGAATATCGTTCAGAAAAGCCAGTTCACCTTCACAAGTAACTGCCTTGGTGTTGTAAAAGTCTTTCGCGTCGTTTAATACACGACCTTTCCAGAGCACCTCGTCATCTTCTCGAATCGTAATGATCGTCTTCAGTTTTTTCAAACTGGAGTACATCGGATTGATGGATGGCAAATTAAACGTAAAGCTGCCTGCTTTATTCAATTCGAGCGTTGCCTGAGGTTCTGTAATGGCATATCTCTCATCCAACAGTCGTGGCGAATAGAACAGTTTGTCGTCAGCGTATACGCTAAACATACTATAACCATCCCCCAATCGCCTGTAAGCTCACTGTACCATAGCCTTTCGCAACAATAGACGTCGTTTCCCCTGGTATTAGCATGATAATGGGATCAACCCATGTGCCTTTTGCAAGCGATGTTGTATACCGTCTGCTAGATGTTGTGAACTCGATGGACATAGTATTCCCAGAAGACAATTCGATGCCCAATTTCGGACAAATCGGCTCGCCCGTATAATTGCTGACCGAACCAGAGAAAATAGTAGCGCTGCCATTAACGGCAATTTTCACAACTTTCCCAATGTCTGCAAACTTGTGCTTATACGGGTTGAAGCTGTAGTTTATGGTGAGCATGGTGTGACCGTTGCTTTGTTTGGGATTGTCCACCCAGCATCGGCCTTCATAAAAATAGGCCGCATCTTCTTCCAAACTAACACGAAGTCGTTTGCCCTGAAGTGCGGCCATCACCTTGCTGTAGATCGTCATAAAGGGTTCGGTGTCATTTTCTACATAAAAATCCCAGCTCCCTTCTCGCATGTTAAATACCGGGTAGCCCGTCAATGCTTGTGCTGCATCAATTACACCACTGCCACCCGGCAAGTCGATATTATGCGTTTTTTCGGTCGGAGGCACAACGATGGGGCGTTCTGCAGGCGTGAGGTGCCAATCGGACCACGTGTTGTACTGTCCAAAATTCACAGAATACTCGCGTTCCAATCAAATCACCCCTCTTTCTGCCAGAATATTTCTTCCGCCCATGTTAGAATCGATTTTTGGTGCCAACTCGCCAACAGTCTTTCCGCTGTCAAGCACAAGTTTCATTTTACTGATTGATTCTGTCATTCGGTCCACGCGATTGCCCAGCTGGCTAATTGCGTTTACCACATCGCTATTGTCCGACTGAGACTTCGTAAGGACTCCATTTTGATTTCCACCAATTCTCTGTGCAAGTTCATTACTGCGATACGCACGTTCCGCTGTTTCAGCAGAAGGCGTATATGCCTGTGTAGCTGCCCAGCTGGTCGGAGATGCATAGTCAGAAAGATTCAGCACCGGCGTAAAAATCGGTTCAGCAGTCTCCTGTCCGGTTGCAACATCATAGAGCATCTGGGCCGCATTCGTGGCAATGTCAAGTGCAGAGCTGGTCATATCGTCCATGGAACGATTCACACCATCCTCGGTACTGGTGATGCCATTTGCAAAGCCCTGTCCCATGTAAGCGCCCAGCTCAGCCATAACAGTCGAGGGAGAATGGATACCGAAAATGCTCTTAAAGCCATTCACGATCCAACTGCCCAAGCCTTTAATACTATTCCAGATGCCAGAGGCTACACTGGTCACACCATTCCAAAGACCCTGACCGATGTTCTTGCCGACTTCCCAGATTTTCTTGAATACATTGCCGATGCCTTCCACCAAGTTGGACACAAAGTTTCCGATGCCCTCAGCAATATTCTGGAACAGATTCGAGATCCATTCGCCAAAATTGGCAAACCACTCTTTTACCTTATCCCAGTTTTTGATAAGCGCAAAACCAGCCACACCAATAGCAGCAATCGCCAACATAATTAGTCCGAGTTCTGGTACCGTTATACCAATAGCAGCTGCAATGGTTGTCAGAACACCCATAACGGCTTCTCCAACGCCTGCCAACGCACCGCCTTCTCCAAACAGCCCCATAACAACCTTACCGATACCTGCCAGCAAACCGCCATCCTCAAAGAGTTTACCAATGAAAGATGCAATTTTCGGCATGTATGTCGTAAAGCCATTCTTAACCGTATCCATCAGAGTCTTTCCAAAGTCAGACCCAAGGAAATTCAGTAATGCACTGATGGTCGAACTGATGGCTGTACCATAATCGCCATTCATGGCTGCTACAACAGCAGACATCGAAGCGGTAATGGTCTCTGCAGCACCGTCGCGCATATACAAACCAATGAAATTTGAGAGCTTCTGCGCAATTGCCGGATACGACTCCTGCACTTTGCCCCATGCTTTATTGAATCCGTTCGAGATGGGCTTCCAGTTATCAGCAATGGCAATGCCAAGCTGCATGGTAACCTTCTTTGCATCATCACTCATATTAAGCGCATCAGCAAAAGCTTCTGCATACCCAATAAAGCTATAACGCTCGTCCTGCAGTTCATGGAGAGCTGCCAGTCCATCATCCGTATTCTGCGTTCCGGCCTGTACATACTCGTTATACTTGTCGTAAGCATTCGTGGTGCGCTTCAGCTGGTAGGACATATTTCGCAGAGCAGCACCCATGTTGATGGTAGAGGTCACAACACCATAATCACCATCTTCAAACAGCTTCAGAAGAATGCTCTGCTGGTTGGAATACGTCTTCATCTCCAAAGCATAGCGCTCATTTTGTTTATCGAACCTGTCAAGCTCAGCATTGTTAAGGCTGTTCACCAACTGCTGATACTCGATTTGCTCTTTCAAATACCGCGCATATGCCTCTTGGGTCTTACGGCTCTCCTCACCGAACGCATCCTTGGTTTTCGTGTATTCTTCTTCTGCCGTAGTCAGTGCTTTAGCCTGAATCCCGATTTTCTTGTTGATGAGTTCGATTTGTTTGTTCGACTTTTCTGCAGCAGTTGCTGTCTTTTCGTACTTGCTGCTCCAGAAGCTGTACTCGTTTTCAGCAGCGCTGCTTTCGTCATCGTACCGGTCAAACAAATCGGAATATGTATCTTCGTATTGGCTTTTCTGCAGGTTTTCCAGCGTAGCCTGCTCGTCCATCAGGGTGTTGTAGGCTTCGCGGGTCTTATCATTGTTCTTGCCCACTCTCTTGAGAAGTTCGTCATATTGCTCCTGCGCAATTTTCACACGACTGGTTTGCCGAGTAATCTTTGTGCCAATATACTCACTTCTTTTCTGGGTAATTTGCTCATTGGTTGCAATATCACCCTCGCGGGCTTCCCACAGAGAGTATTCCTTATCGGCCGCTTCCAACAAATATTTGTTGGCTTTCAGCTTCTTGGAATAGTTCTCGGCAATCTGCTCCGCCAGAGTTTTTCCGGTTTTCTTCGGAGTTTTTCCGGTTTTCTTCGTCGGGCTGGTACGGCCCGTCGTAGTGGGCTTTGTAGTCGTAGAACCAGAACCACCCAGCGTTTTCAGAATATCCTCGGCTGTTGTAGTCGTTCCACCAAACACGCCGCTCAGGGCACCAACAATATTGGTAGCTTTATTCGTAACATCAGTCTTGGTTGTATCCATGCCGCTAAGAAGGGTCGAACGGATGCCGCCATTCAATGCCAAGAGACTGTTCTGCACTTCATCTGTCTGGCTAAAGCCAACGCACATGCCTGCCAGAATATTGCTGGCATCTCCCTGAGAAACAGTACTCGGGCTATGAATGCCCCAATAGTCTCTGAACTGGCTATTGATGGTGGAAGAAATATTGCCGCACGCTGCCATAATAGCAGCCATACCAGCAGAACCTTCCATCCCCTGTGCCAGGCCCATATCCAGCCAGTAGCCGTTTTCCTCCATCATGGTGCTAGGGGAATTGATGCCAGCTGTTTCTCTGGTAGCATCCTCTACCGTTTTGGCCAGATTGACGCTACTTTCCCTAACATCCTTCTGGCTGTTATTCATACCTTCTGCCAGTTTATCACCAACAGATTTGCCATACTCGGTTGCATCACGTTCGTCTGCTGCTTTGTTGGCTGCTCCGAATAGCCCGTCTAGCAAGCTGCCTTCCTTGAACCAATTTGCAGGGTTGAATTTCTCACCAATAAAGCTCGTAATGTTCGCCCACAAACTGCTTAGAGCACCCTTAATGCCGCCTCCTTCGCCGCCACCGCCATCCCAGGCCCATGCAATCAAGTCGATGATGGTCTGAATCGCCACAGTACCCAGCGTGAACAAAGCCTGTCCAATGGGCTCACTGCACTGCACGATAACGTTACAAACCGTCACGATAAGCTGAGCCAGTGCATTACCAATACTTGGTGCTGCCTGCGCAATGCCATCGCAAACTGCCGTAATAATAGCCGCAATAGAAGTTGCAATGGTCCCGGCAATTGTAGCCAGTCCTTTAAAAATACCAGCTACAAATTCAACCAGCAGCCATGCCACAGCCTTGATGTTGGCCAGGAACACCTGAAAGCTCAGACCATTCAAGGCGCTCAAGCTCTCGCCCAACCGTCCAAAGAAGTCCGCAGCGGTTGCAAGCGCCATCATCGCACCAACACTAACTGCCAGTGCGCTGATTGCAAGAGAAAGACCAATAACAACAGGTGCTACTGGAGCAAGTAACATTGCCGCAGCTCCAACCACACCGAATGCACCAGCAATTGCCAGCAGTCCCGTTCCGATTTGTGCAAGGCTTAAATTGCCAAGTCCTGTCAGAGCCGGAACCAGAAGATTGATTGCCACAGTCATGGTGGTCAACGAAGCTGCGGAACCAAGAGTTCCCTTCGTCAGGTTCAGCGCAATGACAAATTCTGCAAGAGCGCCGCCAATTGCAATAAGGCTCTTTTTTATGCTCTCTCCGTCCAAACCGGAAATGGATTTCATGGCTCTGCTGAGAACGACCATGCTACTGGAAAGAATGAGCACGGAAGCCGAGCTGGCAAGCATTTTCTTTGAAAAACCTGCAACAATTCCAAATGCTGCAAACTCAGTCAGCGCAGCGCCGACTGCAATCAATCCATTTTGAATCTCGTTCAAATTCATGCTGCCAAACTTTGCAACCGCAGACTGAAGAATGTTCAGAGCCGTTGCCAGCAGAATAAGTCCGGTCCCCTTCAGAACGCCGAGTTTATCAAACTTAGATACTGCCAGAAAAGCGCCCAGTTCAATACAAAGAATGCCGATTCCCGTAAGACCAACCTTCATCTGGTCCCAGCTCAGTCCGCTCATGGCGTTTACAGCGCTCGCCATGATTCGAATAGCTGTTGCAAAGGCAATCATTCCGGTAGCGCCCTTCATGAACTTACCGCCAGTTTTGGAGAGCACGACCGAAACAGCAGTCATCCCGCCCATGATAGAGCCAAGAGCAACGATGCTCGAAACCAACTTTCCGCTGTCAATAGATGCCAGTTTTGCAGCAGCTCCTGCCAGAATGAGGGTACTCGATGCCATAGCAACCATTGCCACTGACATTGCACCAAGCTTAGCGCTTTTCGTTTTTCCACCAAATTTATCGAGCAGCAAAAATGCACCGACAAGTTCGCCAATTGTTGCAGTAAGTACACCAATCCCGCCAGCTAGTCGCTCCGGCTTGATCATGGATAGCACTGCCAAAGATGCCGCCATAATGGCAACAGCCTTTGCAATCGTCATCATTGTTTCGGCTTTCTTGGACTGCTTCCATGCATCAATTGCCTCACCAAGGGAGTTGAGCACATCTTTAATAGCATTGACGGTGTTTTTGATGCTTCCAATAACGTCCCCTGCACTGGAAGTCAGCTCTTGTGCTCCCTTCAGGAAGCCTTTGACACCTGCAAGAATACCAGCAACTAAGCCGCTGTTGATAATATTTGCAAGTTTCTCGGTATCAAGACTGTTAAAGGCTTCCTTTGCACTTGCGCCAAACTCCTTGAAGATTTTATCCGCTGAAGAGCCAAATGTGTAAAGCCCTGGTGCGATAAAGTTGATGAAAGACATGAACCACTCGCCAAGGGTCTTTAACGGGTCGAACACGACAGAGACGTTATTCGACACATTGGTCAATACCCCTGCAAAGGCCTGCATTCCTTCGGACACTTTCCCAATAATCCAGTGGATACCATCGAGAACGGTCTTAAATACGGTAGAATTGTTGACCGCATCGGCCATCTCGACCAAGCAATCGCCCAGTGCTGCTGTAATGCTTAAAAAGCCGCCAGCAAGTGGAGATGCAGCATTGAATACTTCTCCAAGAACCTTGCCAACGGCTAAAAGTGCATTTCTTCCAACATTCAGCACTGCAAAAACGCCACTAAACGTTCGCTCGATTTTATCTGCGGTTTCATCACTGATGCTGAGCTTTGCAGTAAAGCTGTCAATTGCTTCGGCAATGCTATAAATCTGTTCGGCATTGACAGGAGAAAACATCTTCTGCCATGCCTTCATCACAGGTTGAACAACTTTTTCGATAGCCTCAAAAATGTTCCAAATAGACTGAATCAAATGCTCTCGGCCAGAGAGTTCACCAATCTTTTTTGAATATGTATCCAGATTCAAACTGCCGTCAGCAATTTTCTGATTAACTTCTTCAAAACTCTTTGCCAGAGCTTTAACCTGCGTCGGGTCAAGCCCCTTTGCCATGAGCTCCTTGTCGCTCAGTTTACTCAATGCCTGCAACTGCTGGGTCGATTCATCCAATCCATTTTGAAGCTGCTCCGCAGAAACACCACCCTGCTGCAAAGCCTTGGCAAAACTACCGGCATCATCGATCTGTTTTTGGCTGATGGAACCATTTGCAAGCATGACCTTTTCCAGCATCTGACTATAAAAGTCAGCACTGTCGCCCAGTGCGGTGCGCAACTGCTGCCAGCCACTGTTCAGGCCACCCTCCAGCACCGTATTACGGGCTTCGGACGACTTGTTGATCAGGTCTGAAAACACATCACTGAACTTTGTAAAAAGCTCCTTTGCCTCTTCAAAGTCGCCGATAACAGTCTGCCAAGTCTGGGTCCAGCCGGACTGCAATGCCTCTGCCAAGGTGTCTTTCAGCTGGCTGAAAGTTTTAACCTTCGTTGCAGCATCGTTTGCAGTCTTGCCCATCTCCATGATTTTCTTGATTTGCTCATCGGTATAGCCGATGGATTTCAAAGTTTCCTCATTGAGATCACCAGTGAATTTCTGAAGCGTCTCGGTCAGAATAGAAGAAGTCAGCCATCCCTTGGACAAGGTTTCGCGGAAGGAGCCTTCTTTTGCAATCATGCTGTCAATAGCAACACCATGCACACGAGCCGTTTCTTTCAGCGCGTCTTGGAATACCTGGCCACCCATGCCTGCATTGACCACAGAGTTCCAGTCCTGCAACTTTACAGTACCAGAAGCCAGTGCCTGAGAAAGCTGGTACATGGCGGTACTAGCCTGCTGGCTGGTCGAACCAGATACAGCTGCAAGGTTGGCAATGCCCTTAATGGCTGCAACAGATGTATTCAGATCAATACCTGCTGCTGTAAATGTACCAATATTACGGGTCATTTCCGTAAAATTGTAGATCGTCAAGTCAGCATAGTGGTTCAGTTCGTCCAACGCAGCATTGACCTGGTCCAACGTAGTACCTTTACTCGATGTGTTTGCCAGAATCGTCTGAACCGCATTGATCTGGGTTTCGTATTCCTGAAAGCCACTAATAATGGGGTCAAGCGACAGAGCCTTTACGAGTCGTTCTCCGGTCGCGATGGCTTTGTTGGTAATGTTGGTCAGTGCCGTAACGGCAATTACATTAACGGCCGAAAACTTGCTCTCGATAGATTCCAGCGCTTTGGTCATTTCCGAAAAATCGACCTTTTGGGAGGCAGAGCTAATGCGCTCAAACCCTTTTTCTACGCCTTTGAACTGAAGTGACTGCTTCAGCTTTTCTAAGGTGCCCATGGTCTGTCGGGTGCCTCTCTCGAATTGCGCATTGTCAAATTGCATTTGAACAACACGCTCATCGACTTCCCTGCTCATTCTCTCTTTACCTCCTCCCATGCTCGCTGAGCGATTTTATCGAAAATCGGCTTCATCGCCGGATTGATATAGTCTGTTCCCTGCACATACCCGCCGTTTCGGGTGCCATGTCCGTATTGCAGAATTACCGCAATGGGCACACCGTCCACAATGTTCGAGTTCGACCATGTTATGGTGATAGAGCCCGTCCCCTTATGAACGGTATAACTCCAGCTGTTTGCAGTTGTTCCGGTGTCCTTCGGCGTTGCCGCACGCAATGCTTCCACACCTTCCTGACCATACTGATTCAGGATTGCATCCAAATTCAGTCTGTTGGCTCGTTTCAAAAAATCGCTCGTTCGCCTGAAATCGCCTTTTTGTCGAAACATCACCACTTTTGGCATCGTTTATCCCCTCGTACCAAATTCCTTCAGGCGTTTTTCATTCAATGCACGCTGTCTGCTAAGAGCCTCGCTTTTGCTCATCTTCTTAGGCGGCTTCCGTTCCTCGTTACAAACTCGAATCAACGTGAATAGACGGTTAAGATGCCACTTTTCGCATTCCAAGGGAATGTGGGCGGCAAACATACGCGCATAAATTGCCTCGCTTGTTAAGGCTTTTACTTTCACCTTAATCTTAGGGTGAGGCTTATTCTTCTGCGGTATTCTGGGCTCGCACGGTTTTGGCTCACCCGGAAACCAGGTTGCCGTCATCGGTTCGTCCATATATTTGTAAATGGCTGCCATGTTCGATTCTGTCAGTCGAAGATACACGCTCGGCTCAACACCTTGCGTAACCGTCATGCACCGAACATAATCGACCATCTGTTCCCTTGTCAGTGAATCGTTACCGAAAAAAGGAACATGCCACTTCATTTCCCATTTAGACAGGGAGACAAGCGAATGCTCTAACCGGAGCGTTACAGCGTTCAGCTGCACAAATTCCTGCGTTCGTGCATCCCAATATTCCTGTTTAGGAATTGTGATTTTCAGCATTCTGCCTGCCTCCCTGTGCTGTTAAATGTTAGCCGTTAGGCAGTGCGATAGGCGCATTGCCTGCGATCTGAGGTGCGGGTTCAGCCTTCGTAGGCTTGGTATCGCACAGACCATTGATAAAGGCAATTGCCTTCTCCGTATTGGTGACAAGCGACATATAGAAATCGCTATAGGCCTGAGTAGCCTCGAAATCTGCAAAGATCTCCGGGCTCTTCTCAAAGCGACGGCCGTCCTCGCTCTTCTTGCCGTAGGAAATGCGCAGAACATCCTGGAACAGCTTAACCAACTCCAGCTGGCTCTTGGCGTTCACGATCTTCTTGATGTACGCCTCCATGCCGCCCTCCTTGGAAAGCGACAGGTTCAGCACTTCTGCCTCAGTCAGATTGAAATAGAAGTCTTCGGTACGCTCGGTACCGCCAAAGTCCACATAGGTCAGAGTTTCGGTAATCATTTTTCTTTCTCCTTTACTTTGAATGAATCAGGTGGTCATCAGCTTGATAACCTCATCCGGCAGCGGCAGATACGGGGTGGTGTTGGCAGTGCCGTACAGAATGTTCAGCAGCTTCTCCATCTTGGCCTGAGGCACCTTGGTACTATCCAGCTCCATATGGGCGGTGGGCTTATAGCCAGTCACCTTGACAGGAGTGGTATCGCAGTCCCAGCTGAAGGTCTCAGCGTCCGGGCTGTCATTGTAGGACTCATGGCTGCGTTCAGAAGGAGATGCAGTTGCGCCCCACACCAGATGCAGGGTAAAGCCCAGCTCATCATCTTCATCGCTGCCAATGAGGGTCTGCCAGGTCAGACCAAAGGGTTTACGCTTCTGCTGGCTGATGGTCACGCCAGGAGCCACCTCCGCGCTGCCGTCGCACTCGCCGAACTCAGGCGGATAGAAGTAGGCCTCCGGGGTGAAGTTATACTTCTCGCCTGCACGGATGCTGCCGTACTTGATGTTATCGGCCCACAGGTCGGTAGCATCAGCGCCATCCGGGCTCTCCTTGATTGCGGTAATGCCGTTCCACGCCACACCCTTGGGGTAAGCGCCCTTGTCCTGCTTATACAGAGCAACATTGCTAACACCCAGCTGGTACTTGCGCTCGCCGGTCTTATCCCATTCGATTTTTGCCATTCGAGTTTCCTCCTTTTTAGAAATAGATCGTTATAACGTCGTGGTACAGATTATCAGCCTTGTACGGCCGGTCATAGTGGCACTTAGCCATTTGCATAAGTGCTTTCGTTATTTTGGAATCTGGTCGTGAATCGATGACTGTCAGCTGATAAAAAATCCGCTGCAAATAAACTCTGTTATCGGCAGCGGCATTCTGTATTTTGGATTGTTCATAGCAGATACATGGGTAACTCATTCGCAGATTTGCCGGGGGTTGGTAGTACACATTCTCTTTACCGCACGCATCTTTTACGATTTGGCGCAAAATAGCGTCAAGTTTCTGCCGGGGTTCCGCCATTGTACAGTCCTCCCAGGGTAAGTGTCAGCCGCGGATAGTCGATCTGCACTTCTGTCACTTTCCATCTAGCACCCATAATCTCTGCATATTTGATGGAGTCAAAGTGCTTGTACAACGTCGGGTCGGCCAAAATGCTCAAAGTATTTGCGATGGTTAGGTCGTTATTTACTTTGTCGGCAGTCTGGACACGCCGGGTATTCTTTAAAAGCTCGCCATAGCAATCATGCTCGGTCACTTTTTCTTCAAAGATGCTCGACTCCGTTTCAACTGTCTGCACCAGACCGATTTTTCCAAACCACTTGCTCATAGCATTTCACTCCATTTTGAAGTTAGATTATACTAACTTGATTTGCAAAAGAAATCAGGCCGTTGCGGAAGCTGCCCATGCCTGGGTCTTCACAGTCTCGCCTGCGGTCACGGTCACAACGCCGGTGGTACCAAAGGCAACGGGCAGCAGGTAGTTTGCGCCCTCGACGATGATCAGGCGGCCCTTCTGGAACGCATCCTTGATCTCAGCCTCGGTCACGGTCTTCTTGAACGCTGCATCAGCGTACAGCTTGTGGTCTGCAGTCTTGCCGTAGGCCATGTAGTTTGCAACATGCAGGTCATTGCCCTGCTCATAGAGCTTGTTCAGCATATCGTTTTACCTCCTTATCAGACCTTGGAAGAGTTGGCGGCATCCATCTCGATGGCCATTGCGCCATACGGAGTGGTCATTGCGCCGGAGCAGCGGGTCTCGATCAGGTAGATCAGCTGGTTGTAGTCGATGTTGAAGTCATCGAACATGTTGACCTCGCCGCCCTTATCGGCACCCACAGTATAGTCGGCCAGATTGACCACGATGCCCAGCAGGTCGCCGCCCTTGGCACCCTTGCGGCCTTCCATGCGAGGAACAGTAACGATCTCCTTCACGCGCAGCTTCCGGGCCAGAGCAGCCTCGTCAGCGTACAGCGGATGGCCGATGCCGTCCTCCAGCAGCAGCATATCAGTCAGCACATCATCGGTGGTGTAGAAGGTCGGAGAGCCGGAGCCTTTGTACTCCTTACGGGCCTTGATGATGGACTTGATGGTTGCCTTGGCCTTGGCATCCTCGTTTGCATTGGTACCGGGCTGAACAACGACCTTGATGGTGTAGAAATCATCATCGTTGAAGATGGGACGGATGTTCAGCTCGTTGATCTTATCATCGCTGGCATCGTCGCGGCCGTCACCGATCAGGAAAGCCATGCCAAGCTCCTCGTTCAGCTTGCCGCGCTGCTCCTTCTTGACAAAGCCGACCACATCCATGGTGGACATATCGACAATGTCGTCACGGTCGAAGCGCTGCTTCTTGTAAACGGTGGTCGGAGTGGTGGAACGCTTCAGCAGCTTGAACACCTGCTCCTTCTTGTAGTTACCCTTGATGTAGCCCTTGGCGCGAGCCTCATCCTCGGTCAGGTCAGCAAACATGACCTTGACGCGGGCAAACGGCACATGATGAACGCTGTTCATAACCTTGTCAACCCAGGTCTGGTCACGGTCCACAATGCGGGGTACCGTATCCAGATTGTGGTCATCCGGGAACAGGTAGTCCATGTTCTCGATGCTGTGGGCCAGCTCATCGCCGGTAATGCCTGCATCCAGGAAAGCATCGCGCAGAGTGCCGTGCTTGCTGGCAGTTGCGATAATGCCGTTGATGTCATCCAGACTGTGCTGAAGCACAGTGCCGCCGTTGTCGTTCTCAAAGCAGTGGTGCATAGTATTGTCCTCCTCACCATCACCCTTGCCTTCATCCAGGGCAGAGCCAATGATAGCGTAAACCACGTTCTTCTGTTCCTCCGTCAGGGTATCAAATACCTCCTTGACGGTCTTCTCGTTGGCATCAGCCATTTTGCTTTCTCCTTTCTTATCCTTGTCGATTTCGCTGGAATCATCCGAATGCTCCAACGTTTCGTCCTCCAGCGGGTTATCGTCCGGGTCCAGCCCATGCTTCAGGCTCAGACCAGAATCGGTGTAAATATAGGCTTCGGAACTGTCTGTTTCGGAGCCATCTGCACTGTGCTTCACGACTTCATCGATCAGAGCACCGGGGTTGCATCCGGCAATTACCAAGCTCAGTTCCTTGATCATACCGTGCATCACGGTTCGGCCTGTTTTCTGAATGCCGTTTGCGTAGATGGACATTGCGTCAATGTCACCGTTATCCACGCAGGCCTTGGCAGTCTGACCGCTGGATGTGTCGTTCAGCTTGACGTAAGCGTACACGCCTTCCTTGCGGTTCTGCAGCAGCGCATGACCCAGAACACTTTCGGGTGCGCTATGATCATGGTTCCATACTACCGGAACCACCTTGCCATCGCAGTCCTTGAACGCATTCGGCGCAATGGTCAGGCCATCAAAGCACTTCACGTTGGCTTTGGTCGCCCAACCGGAAAAGTCATAATCGAAATTGATTGCCATTTTGAATTTTTCACACTCCTTCCTGCTGATTTGCATAGTCGTAACCCTGCTCGTCAGCATAAGTTTCTTTGCCCTGCATGGGCATCCCCTCGTCAGCCGAAGCAATGTTACGGTTTGCAAGCTGGTCGGACTTCGGGTCCTTCGAGGGCTTCATACCAATCACCTGCCGGAACTCGTTCGGGGTCATGATCTCGTTGCGAGTGAACTTATCTGCCATCTCTGCAATCATGCTCACCGGTGCCAGACGGAACGGATCACGGAAGAACATGATGCTCTGACCCTGCGTCCGGGCAGTCTTTGTCAGGAACTTCCGCTTGAACTCGTCTGCAATCGCCGATATGACTGGCTCAATGATGCGGTTCATGTAGTTGTTCATCGTTTTCTCGTCCGCAGTACCATTCAGGATTTCCTGTGTCACACCCAATTGACTGTATACCATGTTCGTCAGGTATTCGATGGATTTCAGAATGTTGTTTTCGAGACTGCGATTCAACTGCACGATTCGCTCTGTGCCGTCCGTATAGGCAATGCCGTACTTTGAGCCGGAAAGTTGCTTTTCGATTTCAGCCCTGCGCTGTTCAGCCTGTTCCCTTCGCGCCGGACTCTTGATGACATAGGGCAGCTGAATGATCATGTCCAGCTTTCCGCTGCCAGCCTGTTCGTCCACCACATCCAGCAAAGCCAGTTTTCGCACCAGCTGCTGCATAGTGGAGTTCGGAGCATTCATGACTGCGTAAAACGGATTTTCAATCAGAGCCACCATCTTCTTCGGGAAGGTAATCTCCTCCTTCTGTCCAGTCAGCTCATTGAACAGCCGCACACGCACATGATTCGGGTACCACTCCACAGGCACACCAACACGCATAGAGTAGATTTCGTAGCTGTTGCTGTAACGCGGGTCAAAGTTCGTTTTCTCTGGCACCACAGCGGCAACACCCTCTTCCAGAAAGGTCATCACGATGTCCTGAATCAACCCTCGGCCCGTCTGGTCGGCATTGGCCTCAGTATTCAGGCAATAATTAAGGCCCGAATCAATAATCGAATCAAACCGATTATTTTCATCGAGCTTTACGTGGTTGATCGTAATGGATGCTGCATCCAGAGCGATGTGGTTATAGATGGCGTTGATAATGGTGCGCTCACTCCCACGGGAAAAGCGCATCCGGTCAGGGCGGTAACTGTAGCCGCCCCCATAATACCTGCTTCCGGGAGGGTCCCGGTTGAGAAAGGCATTCCAAGCGTGTTTCAGCCTGGAGCCAATGTTCATCTCCATTTTAAATTTTTCCTCCAAAAAGAAAAAGCGCATCAGCTGTTAAGCCAATGCGCCAATCTTGAATAATAGTTACTTGATGATTCTAATAGATGCAATGTCCGCTTTTGTAAGCTCTAACCGCCTATTGATGATTAAGCTCTCGATTTCGGCAGGAGCATTATCATCTGCTCCATTAACGAAGTTCATCCTCGATCATCTTGTTGAACAATTCAGTATAGGCCTGCTTGTATGCCGCCGTATTGTACTTTCCTTCCCACTTCTTGTTAAAGTCTGAAAGAATGTGGTTGCTGGAATCGTTGATTTTCGCAGTGGCACGGTTATGCGCAGCAACATACTGTTTCTCAGTAACCTTGGCCATCTTCCCAGACTTGGAAGGTTTCTGCGCACTCTGGTTTGCGACAGTGCTGCCTGCTCTATTCCTGTTGGAAAGACGCGGTTCAACTACACCAAGCAGTCCGCCCGTCATTTTGTTACCAGCATTGTAAAGTATGGCCTGAACAGCAGCTTTTCCTCGACTTGCATGTTTTGCACGAGCCTGGTTATACTTGGTTGCACCGTATGTACCAAAAACTGCAGCCTGTGCCAGTGTCTTACCCATAGACTGTTTACTGGCACGCTCGAAGGCGTTCTTTCCACCAGAAAGGCGTTCATTCTTTTCCATCATGCGATTTGATTTGTTCTGATACCGTTCTGCATCGCCTATATTGCCTCTGGAACGCGCACGATTCGATTTTGCCTGATAAACTTTTGCACGATGCACGCCCCACTTCATTCCAAGGACACCATAATGGTATAACTCAGTATCAATACCGGTCCATCTCCACATAAAGACCCTCCTTTAACTCTTCTATTTATTGAAACATCTTGTTGACCTGATATCTCGTATATTCAAGTTTCACACGACTTTGAAGATCGGAAACTTTCTGGCCCATGTACGCACCAATTTTCTTGTCAATGCCGGTAGTATGGGCTACTGCATACACTGCCGCAGCAGATGCCGAAGCTCTACCAACATTTCCCATAGCAATATTGATAGCGCTTCGGCTTGCTTTTCCGACTGCTTTTTTGGCATCCTTCGCTTTGCGCTCGGTTCTTGCTCGCGATGCTGCTTTCACCATATCCTGTTGCGCAAGTTGACGCTCAAATTCTTCTTTATAGCCAGCCTGTTTAGAGCGCTGCTTGACAGTAGCATTGATAAGCTTTCTCCGGGTTCCAGCGCCTTCACCATAAAACATCTTAGCGTTGGCGTATTCCTCGGCATCCTGCTTGGCGTATCGCCTGATACCAGCCGGGGTAAGTGTACCATCTTTGTTTTGGTAGCGCCGAACGCCCCATTTCATACCTTTAATACCCCAGTGGTAAATTTCCATGCCACTATTATTCCATTGCCACATTATCTATCCTCCCTTCTAACTCAAATAATCGCTCATCTTGCGTTCCATGTAAGCGGAGCACTCCGAAACCGTCTTGTTGCCCAGCTTAGAAACGTAGCCGATTGTGTTTGCTCCCACTTCTTTTGCAATTCGCTCGGCATTGTAGCGCATATACAGCTTGTCCACGACCTTCGGATTGGTCTCTGTCACCGATTGCAGACGGACAGAATCTGTATCAAACACGATCATCGGGCGCTTTGCATGATAGCTGGAGTATTCTTTATCGTTATAATCCAGCAGCGCATTATAACCTTTCTTGCTCAATTCCGCATAGAAACGGCTCTGTGCCGCCACTTCCTGTGCGTTATGGTTTGTCAGAGAAAGGTTTAGAGCTTTATAGATAGCCACTTTTTCAGAAGCCGTCAGCGTAGTGGGGTCTTTCTTCAACGCATTCTCAGCTTGCTTAAAAAGCACCTGCTGGGTAGGTCTGCGCATCTTCTCTTTGGAATCCGCTATGGATGCTTCAAGATTCTGCTTGAACTCTTTCTCTTTCAGCAGTCTAGCCGTAATATCACTGGCGTTCTCATCAGAAGGCACCTTCAGCTTCTTGACTGTTTCCAGTTTCAGCTGATAGACCTTCATGCTATTGGCCTTGTCGCGCAGTGTGGTAGCCTTTGCCAAATCCGCTTCGCTACCGGAAGCGTTCGCCTGCTTTTCTGCCTGCTTAGCATCGTAGTTGGCTCGTGTCATCAGATTCTTTCCGAAGAGCCCCATGTACTTGTCACTGTCAGTCTTCTTATAGGTGGCGTAGAACGCAAAATTCTCGAAGTCCTTGGAAGTCTGAATCCGAGAGAAAGTTGTGCCCTTCTTCAGATATCCGTCAACATACTGCCGACCCGTCACTTGTGTGCGAGCAGTATTCACACAGTCTTTTACTCGCATCTCCATTGTGGATGCCATGCGCTCCATTCGGCTTGCGTTCTGACTTACACCATAACGCTTCCGTCCTGCCGGGGTATACGTGCCGTCAGCATACTGGTAACGCCTTACGCCCCACTTCTGGCCTTTGATGCCATGGTGATACAATTCCATTTTGAATTACTCACCCCTCTCGCAACTTCTGAATTGCAAGAGCAATGCTTAACGCAGAACTGGTAATGGCGAGAATGCTTCCCGCAACCTCCAAAGTATCACTAACGGCTTCCCGGCCGGAATAGACCTTCTTCGGATTGAACATGTCGTCGTACTGTTTCTCCAGCATGGCCCGATTGATCCGTTCCCGCATCTCCTGGTCGGTCATCTTGCTTAAATCCATCTTTTCTGTCCTGCGAGACTGAATCTTCATGGACTTGTCGCTCAGCGTTTTCAGATTGCCAGCCATCTGGTTGCCAGCATCTGCAACGGATTTTGCCCGTTCACGATCTTCACGAACCCAGCGATTCGGGTCTTGCAAAGCATCCGTAGATAGCTTATTGTCCTTCTTCTTTTTATTAGCGGCAACATCCCGATCGTACCGTTTCTTGCCCGCATCGGTCAGACTGCCATCAGTATTCTGGTAGCGCCGAACTCCCCATTTCATACCTTTGACGCCCCAGTGCCAAATCTGGTCATTATAGTACAAGTTTCATCCTCCTTTTTCTTAATTTTTGTTGCCAACGTACCCCCCCCCATGATATAATAGGTATCATGAATATTTGTTTTCCTTTGTGTGGAGGAGGTCTGAAACTATGTCTGATTCTCAGCTGTGTCCTGCAGATTTCAATTGCGAGATTTTACCTTGTGAAGTCCCCTACAACTTTGAGGATACTTCCCAGTTCCAAAAGCTTTCTTTTCCGGAAGAGGCTTGTGTACGGCTCAATTCTCTGCTCCAACTTGCACCTGCAGTTGCCGCTGCCGATGCTTTGTCTAAAACCTATGTGCTCCGATTCCCAGAAGGTGTACAAGGCGTTCTCATGCGCTTGAAACAAGGTGGCTTGAGCACTGTTATGGTCGGTGGAGATGGCCGCATTGTTGGTACTGCTTCTCTTATTGAGGCAGGCACAGAGATGGTCAATCTCATGAACATCTTCACTGTAGCATCTTTTGCAACTGGCCAGTATTTCCTTGCCCATATCAGCACTGAACTTTCTGAAATTCGTAAGAGCATTGACGATGTACTGAAATTTCTGAACGATGACAAACGCTCTCAACTGATTGCGGAACTTACATTTGTTAAATACGCTGCATCCAACTTTTCTTCCATCATGCTCAGTGAATCCCAGCGTACTGCCACCCTGACTAACCTTCAGCATTCCAAAATTGCTGCAGTATCGAACATTGAGTTTTATACCACCCAGCTGGAAGATAAGATTGCTTCCAAAAAATCCGGTAAGCCTTCCGAGCAATGTGCAGCTGTTCTGCAGGCAAAGCAGACGCTCGATCTTGCAATGCAGCTCTATGTCATGAGCAGCGTTATGGAGGTCTACTATTCCCAGAACTGGAACAAGCTCTATCTTGAAAACATTCACAACGATATGAAGCAGGTTCTCACCAGTTCCAAGAATCGTATGCTCCGTTCTCTGAGCGCATTCGGTACCACCATTCAGGATGCGCATAAAGATGTAAAGGTCATTGGTATGTCCATTCCCAAAGGCGGATACTCTGAGGTCGAAAACGAACTCTTCAAGACCATCGACGAGCTTTCTAATAAGACAGAACTTCCTCTGCTGGAACTTGCTGACGATGCTCTCCAAAGCCCCAAGAAAGAAACTAAACTGTACATGACCGGTGATGGCGAAGTCTACCAAAAGGTCGTTTGATTCACTCAAATGCCTCTCGGTTCAACTTCCATGCAATGTAAGCGTCCATCATAGCAGCAACTGCGTCAATCTTCTGGTCAGAACGACGCTTCAGCAGCTTGCGGTTACCGTTCGTGTCTTCCAGAGCAATGCAGTTGCCCATGGCAAATTGCATAAGAGCTTCGTCAAAGAGTAATTTCCGCTGTTCGCTCAGCTTCTTCAGTTCACCCAACGGTACACTCTCGGTCTTTGCACCCTGAATGACCTTCTCTACACCAAACGGCGCATTCTCTGTACACCAGCGTTCTACAAAGTCCTTGGCATTATAAGGGTCATATCCAAAGCACCGGACATCATAGTCGTTCTGCTGAATGAAGTTATCGAGGTCATCATAGACCTGCATCATGTCAAGCACCGTGCCATCAAACACCTGTAGTGTTCCTTCCTGCATGAACTGGTCGTACTTCTGGCGCATGGCCTGTGGGAGCTTCGACAGTGTATAAGAGGTAATGTAATCTCTGGTTTTCACGCCAAAGAAGCCGTTCGCCATTGGGAACAGAAATGTAAACGCACAGAAGTCATCACCCTGCGACAAGTCTGCGCCGAGAGCACAAGGCATCTGCCAGTAATCTCGGTGGCGATGTGGCAGGGTTTCCTCATACGGAAAGAAGTAGGTATATCCCTCCATAGGAATGTTAAAGCGCTTGGCCAGAATGTCGTTTCTGGAGCCAGGCGCTTTTTCTGCGCGTTCTACATCCAGCTGATACGTTTCGTAGCTGACAGTCTGTCCCAGATTCGGGTTTGCCTTCAGCCACATATCGGGGTTTGTAACTTCATCGATGGAATCCAACTTGTAGTACCAGATGGACACATGGGGGTTGATGTACTCCCCTTTCAGGATGTCCATTAACTCCATTTTGATTGTATCACCACAACCATTACGGACGGTGCCTTCTGAACTGGTAGCTACAATCAGGTAGTCCTCGTTCTTCGACGCACCCTGTTCGAGTGCACTGATGGGATCTTCTCGGATGTCGCAACTCAACCATTCGTCAACAGTAGCCACACGGTCTCTTCGCCCCTGCAGCTTGTCAATAGTCATCGGGCGTACTTCCAGCAGACTGTTTGTCAGGAAGTTCTCGATGCCCTTCTTGGTCGATGCCAGTTTCACACGGTCTGCTTTTGCGCCAGTCGTGTTCTGTAAACTGCCCTCCGTCATGAACTTCAAAAGAGGTCCCTTCGACCGAGCCAGTGCTGTACGGATCGGTGAAAGGACCTCTTCTGCTTGTTTCATGGTGGGCGCGGTAGTGCATTGCTGGGTAGTTGATACATCCACGGTCAGAAAGTAGCTCTGAATGAATGCGTCGTACATGGTCTTGGCGGCACCGCGAGGAATGATAAGATACTGCTTCGTGATAAGCCGTTTCTTGATACGCTTTCGCTCATAGTGACCGCCATGCCCTCCAGGATTGGGCACGTAGATACTGCGGTCTACAAAGTAGTACCAGCCAAATATCTCTTCTGCCCAAAGCTTGAAGGAATCCAGCAGTTTCAGATCTCCGCCATCGGTAAGGGTCAGCTCGTTCTCGCAGAACTTGACAAAACCTTCAACTGCCTTATCGTCATAGTAGATGCCCGGGTTTGCAATCAGGTCATCAATCCGGTTCATCTCCATAGAGACTTCTCGGCATACCGGAATTTCACCCCGAATTACGGCCTCTCGAAACCGGCCATAGTAAATCGGCGTGGCCGTGTTTGAAAGTGCCATCTTCTGGCCTCCTATTATAATAAGGTAAGCGCTTTACTCTTCCGGGTGATCGTGCTCCACATTCAGCCGCCACTCCATTTCGGATGCGGTATTCTGCAGAGCCTCTTTGGTCACACTGCTCTGGGGTACATCAAAACCCAGTAGCCGTACCTTGACCGCCACATAGGCTTTCACTGCTTCCACCTTCACCGGGTCAGCAATGAACTGGTCCCATGTAGCACTTTTGTCGGAGATAAAAAAGCCCTCTTTCGGTCCTACCCCCATCTGGGAAAGGATCATTAGCACGGTGTTGATGTACATGATGATGTCCGGGTCGAATGCCTCATAGTCTGCAGGCAGACCCAACAGCTTTTTTACAGAAGTGAGAATGCTGTCCATAGTTGCTCCTTAGTCCGGGATACACTTGTTGTCCCACTTCTTGTAGGCATCCAGATAGGTCTCGTTCTTGTCACCATTGTGAGTGATCTCGTAATACATCCCGTCGGATACGGTGGTGCTCACAAGCGCCTTCCAGTTCTGCAGAGTTTTGCTGAACCACACGATGAACACATCCTCCATCGTCAGCTTCTTACCGTCGGTCACGTCCACATGGGCGTTGAAGTAGTCCACCACCAACTGCTTTGCACGGTTCATCATAGCTTCGTTGTTCATGTCATTTCCTCCATGGGCAGGTATCGCCCGGTCTTCGTTCTGTGAATACTGACTCCAGAATGCTGTCATCCCCATAATGGATTGCCTTATGTGTTCGGTCGGATACGCAAATCACATTATCAGGGTCGAGTAAGCACTCTCGGTGCTCCAGTACGTCTTCTTTTGTAATAGGGTTTATATGGTGAATGATGATACGTGGTCGGATAAGCTTTCCGTCTCGGACAACCCAGTCCGTAATCTCATGGTCAGGAACGCCAAGATCGCACCCCATGTCTCGAACAATAATTTTGTCACGAAACATCCGCCACTCTCTGGACTGGTAAAAGTCTTGATTCAGGTATCGGTCAAAGCCGAATGTGTCATGCCCAACAGCACCATGTAGTTGCAAATAATGAAACCGGTCCTCAAAGGTCACACACTGACAGAGCTCAGTATATGTTCTCTGATTCATCGCCATCTTCCACTCCGCCGTATTCCCGCATTGCCTTGATTGCCTCCTTGTAAAGAAGGGCGTTATCTTTGGTTGCTTGAATAGCATCTGCTTTTGCATGAAGGAGTGTATTCTCTGCTTCCAGCTTTTTCTTCTCCAGTTCTGATTTGACCGTAGCCAGTTTCAGAAAATGAGTCGTTTCGGCTGAAGATGCCGTTCCTTCTCGCAACCGCTTCTCCACTAGATCCATTGCCAGGGAAATCATCTGGTTTTCTCGTACTTCTGGGGACAATGTTGGCCGCATGGGAGCCACGTCTTCAGAAGCAGCTTTCTTTGTCCTCATTTTTGTCATCCTTCTATTCTGTTTTGATTTGGTTTGTACTAGAATCTTGCCTGTTTTCCACACTTTTCAATGGCTTTTGCAAGAGTTTATGGGAGCCGGTTGTGGTGTCTTTCTAATCATTTGAAAGGAGAAGAAAAATGAACAAACGACAAATGGAGGTTGTTTGAAGAGAGCACCCTCCCATAAGCTCTTACAAAAACCACCGAGGCACAGTCTACACCCTGAAACCTCGGCAGTAGTTAAAACCCAATTCTCAATTTTCCCTCCGGGGAAAAATCAAAGACCGGCGCGATTTGGGGAGGGGGTGTATTTTTCAAGCACCCCCCCTATACCCCTTTTACGCTGTTTGCTCTCCAGGAGCGTCATCTTTGATATCGAGTTTGAGCTTTTTGTAGATATTGAGCGGGTCATGGGCCACGATTTGGTCGATAGCCTGCTCAATTTCATACGCATTTTCTGCGTCCGTGAGCTGGTCAGAGGTGTAAGCCATCCGCATCAGCAGCCCAGACGAGTTATAACCCTTGTCGGTGTCGAACCGATACCAGTCCTCAAACTGTTCATAAGGACTGTACGGGTTGTCAACAGTGGTTAAAAAGCATCGAATCATAGTTCAAAGCCTTTCTTACTTGTTAAGATTGTCATAAATCGTTGATTCAGGAACACCGCAAGCCTTTGCAATCTCTGCATAGCTATAACCGTTTGCCAACATTGCTTGTGCTTTACCTAACTTAGCAGAAGACAACGTTGTACTTGCTTTTGGCATTGCTCGTTTGATGATTTCATCCGACTTTGACGAGTTCAGAATCTTCATCAGCTTGGAATCAGAGATTGCACCAGCTTGAACTGCTTCCCATTCACGATCTGTGAACGTAATCTTTGTCTTGCTGCCGCTTGCACCAACAGAATCGCGTGCGCGCTGCATCTCAACAGCGGCAATCTTCTTGATTTCTTTCTTGTCCTTCTTATAGTCCAAACCTTGAGCCTGTACTTTAGCCTTAATATTCTCGTTTGCAATAATGGTAGCACGCCGTTCTTTCGGCTTATTACCAATAACTGCATTGAGCTTAGCGTTAATAGACTCAACCTCGGCTCTATATTTTTCGGCAGCATCAGAGCTTTTCTGAATGCCCTTCATATTTACAGCCTCTTTCCGCGCCTGATTAGCCAAAGCCTTCAGTTCATTTGAAAAATCGGCATAGTAATTTTCTTGAATGGTGCCGGAGGATAGGTCTCGTGCGTTAGGGTGCATGGAAATAAGACTTACTTCCGTCATAGCTTGTACTCTCTTGCCCGTTTTGGGGTCAATAAAAGTACGCCCAGACTCCTTATATATTTTTTCGCCCGTCTCTTTATCGATTCGAGCACTTCCTTTGCGCTCAGGCACTCGAACGGTCTGTTTTCTTCTGGATAAGAGCGTGGATGCACCGCCATATTTTTCAGTGCCATCCTCTTGCACTCTGATTTGCCATTTTTGCTTCAGCTCCTGGATACCATTTTCACGTTCAGAACGTTTATAGTCCAGCTTATGCTTTTCCGCATCAATAACGACCATGGAATGCTTGACGGCACGAGCAATATCGCCTTCAGGTGCGCCGCGAAGAGTCATGTCAGTAATAAGATTGGAAATAATCCCCATCTCTTTCTGCTTTTCCTCTTTCTTCATGAGGCGCACGCCATTGGGATTTCCTTCGGGCACAGCATATGCAATCTTGGGGTCGAAGTCTTTCAAATCCTTCAGAGCGGGGGTGGATTTAATATCGACTTTGCTCGACTTTGGAATCGCTACAACCGTATCGCCATCAAAATCAGCACCAGACAAACGTTCTGCAACCTTTGCGTTGATGCCAATTGCATCCTGCACATTGCCGAGATTTCTACGCCCGGACAAATTCTTGTTATTGACCGTTACAATAGGAATCTCAAAGGTTCCTGCATGAGGAAAACGAACCAATGCAAGCTGAGTGCCATCAGGATATGTAGGGCAATAGCATTCTCTCTCTCCGATTTTGGACAGTGGTAAAATAACCTTTGTCGCCTGACCCGGGAAAGAAGATGCTTTCAGGGTCATCGAGTTGCCCTCGCAAGTATCTGCGAAGTCAAGCAGCAGCTTTTTCCGAATCGTCGGATTGTCATACTGCATAATTTCGTCATATTCTGCCTTGCGGTCAGCAATAGTAAGATCCAATTGCTGTTTCAGAAGTTTGACCGGCTGTTTGGACAGAAACTGCGAAGAAAGGTTCTTTGCCATGGTGTCCCAATCGCCTTCTTCTTTCAGCTTATTGATGGGCGACAGATGTTCTTTTCCGTCCTCACCAATATAGGTGCTCTGACCATTTGCCTTGATAGATGCGCCGAAAGGATTATCGGGGTCATCTTTGATAGGCTTTAAGACCTTCATTTTCGGAGTGCCGGATTTCTTGTTGGTGTTAAACACCACATCATAGCCTTCAGGAATATCGTCAGAATATACAGCCATGCCTTTCAGATAATGACTGTCATCCACCATGATACGAACCTGCGCATAATGCGATTTTCCGAGGTTCAGGTCAGCAACACCTCTCCGAATCTCGATAACACCATCCTTGTCCAGACCGCCTTCATCACCATAGCGAATGCAAACACGGTCAGAACTCATGCTGCTGGGGCGCTGAAGCTTCTTGAACGTTTCGCCACCATCTTCAGAATGATACTCGCCAAGAGACTGGATTTCATTCTGATGCTGATATGCATATTTCTGGTCATATTCCGGCTTTGCCAGAACAGTGATATTGGTCTGCTGGTTAATATTTGTTGGCTGACGAATACCAACGCCATAACGCTGATATCCGTGCTCTGCCTCTAAAACAAATATAGCATCGTCCAAATCACCTTCTGAAACGCCCAGAACCAGATTTGTACCTTCAGAAACATCGATCATGCCCTTCTTATCGACTTCCTTACGCAGGGTCTCGGCAATTTCTTTGGTTCTGGTATATTTATCAGGTTTGTCGTTCTTCAGCATCGAACGAACCGTGGATTCAGATAAGCCCATCTCACGACCGATTTCTGTGGGGCCGAGCCCATCCTGAGATAAGGCACGTGCACGGTCATATTTGAGCTGCTGGCGTTCGTGAATGGCTCTGCGTTGTGCCATACGGAACTCGGTGGCACCCATCTTATATTCTTCGGGGAGAGAATCATTGATGGTCTGGAGAATATCCTTCTCCTTCATGCCGCTCTTCTTCAGCTCCTCAACACGTGACAGAAAATCACCTGAGCGCTGATACGGATTCTCGCCAGAACCCCACGGATATCTGCCTGAGTGGCGCTTGGTGCCATAATGCTCCAGGATACTGTCTTCCGGTGCGATACCGAAATATCCTCGAATATCTCTCTCTACCGGATTCATGCTGTCGCTCCTAACTTCAGTTCAGTAATGATTTTGTTGAACTCAATGATTTTGCTAATGATAGGATCGATGTCCTCGCAAGTCGGATTCGCAATCCAAATATCATCGTTCTGGTAGATGCGGTTTTCGATTTGAATATCGCGAGGCTTGACGCTATACTCCAAGCAGAAAAGTGCATCATAGATGAAGAGCTGTTCCATGTGTGCCGGTACCAGACCAGTCTTCAAATCATGGATGCGCAGGAAGTTGTTTGCAAAATGAATCGTATCGGCTGTGCCATAGCAGTTCTCTGAATAATAAAGAACCACTTCCGGGGTCATACAAAAGCCAATTGCATCGTTGACATAGGAGTTGAGCGTCTTCTTACTCCGAGGAAGCTTCTGTCCTAACGCAATGCTTTCTGCAGCATATGCATGAAGCCGTGTTCCTCTCTCCTTCGCCTGATAGTTTACAAAGGACTCTGCAATCCGGGCAGCATCATAATTGATCCAATGATACTTACTCGCCCCCAGAAAAGCGTGCTGGCCTTGCAGTCGTGAATGATCGTTCCAGTTCATCCAGTATCTCCTCCTTGTTCTCAGGATAAATAAAAGAGGCATAGCTCATCTCGTTCATCTTGGCTACGTAGTAGTCTTGATTCGGACGATGCGATGCCTTCCCTGTCTTCTTTCCTTCGAGTGCTGCCCATCTATCTCGATATAAAACCAAGAGATCCGGAATCCCTTGAATTTCATTCGGGTCAAGATGAACGACCATGCAGCCGGGAAAGCGTTTCTTCAGGTCTTTCACCAATCCTGTTTTGAATTTGTTCTCTAGCATACAAACCTCCAAAAATAAAAGAGGAACAGCATGTTTTTACGCACACTGTTCCTCCCATAAAAGAGCAAGAAATTTACGCGGGGATATTTGGTAATATTTGTCAATCTTTTAGAAGGGTAAAAATATAAGGACTGCCACAATCGTGACCATCCTCAAACTTTCACCTTACAGATACCAAGTAAAGGGAGCTTCCTCATACATTTCAGGAGGACCTGCCCGCTTCTCTGCATTTGGATACATATATTCGCCATAATCATTCTTCAGACCGGTCTCATCATCCCAATAGGGCATGGGCCAATCAATGTCGGAAATATCATAGACCTTCCCGCAGATAGGGCAACGCCACTTTTCCTGATTTCGTACCTTTCTCATCCTGACGCCATTACATTCGCACCAGGGCTCTTTCACATGAAGTTCTGTATCGCCATTATAATAGCAGCGCACCAAATTATTTGCGCTGTCCAACGTAGTCCACTCGTGATAGCCAAACTCATTCTCATACTGGGCCATAAACGGAATTTCACGCTTTTTCATAACTTTGCACCTCGTAACTCAATTATATAGTTTTTGTTATTCTTTTACAAGGTGAAAGTGGTGGCCCTCTTGGCCGATTCGAGTAGAAAACTCGCTGTGGCCAAAAACCCATTTTTATTTCCAACTACTATATATAAAATTTTTAATTTTTTTATTAAATTAAGAAAAAAAGTGGGTTTTTGGCCAAACGACATATTTTTAACATATCTACGTCAAAAGTCGTGGCCATTTTTGCAAAAATTTTTGGCCACAAAGTGGGTTTTTGGCCATAAAATCGCCATTTTTTCACACATTGACAGTTATTGACATAAATTCCACGAGAAAAAATGGCCAAAAATTCACACCGTGACAATCTTTGACAAATATTGACATCAAAAAGAAAAGGCCCTGAAATTGCTCCAGAGCCTCCCCTTTTCAGCGGATGATGCCTAAATTTTCAAACATTGCCATGATGGAAACGTATGTCATGAGTGCTGCAAAGATGAGCAGCATAATGAACAGGTAGCGCCTTCTCTCAGTTTCCTCTTCCTGCCGTTTCTTCTCTTTCAATGCCATGCGCATCATGATAATTTCCTTCAAGTCCTTAGAAAATCCCATCCAGAGCACACCCTTTCTGTCCCAAGAATATCAGTCTTTGACCATGATGTCAAGGTTGATAATGGCCACTATCCGTTTGCAACGTTCTCCTTTGTACCGGAAGATTACAGCAGGAATCATCGTGTCATACTGGATTTCGCTCACAGGTTTTTGAACAGTTGGATTGGTGCCACGAATGCGCACCCAAACCTTACCATCGTCGATACTCTTTTGGTCAATGCCACAAATATCATGCATCGCTTATTGCACCTCCTTCCGCATCAAATATCGCGCAGAGATATACAAGAACTGCTTCAACGGCATCGCCTGCCGAGGAGTATCGCCCAGCACTTCGTAATAAAGCGGCCCATGTGTCTGCTTCCGAATTACTGCATAGTCTACCGCCCGACGAAGGAGCCTGTCCATCGCAATGGTGCTTGTATGATACTTTACACATAGCTTTCGGTTAATATCCACAATGGTGGGGGATTCATTATTTTGCAGAGCGTTTTTGAGAATATCGATAGCATCGATGAGAGCATCAAAACCGCTCATCCATACAGGTACACCCATGCTATCTACAAATTCGTATGTAGTCATTTAGCTTTCATCATCTTCTTTCGGTATTTTTCGCCAAGAGCTACTATGTGAATATAAGTCATGGGTGTAAAATGCATACCCATCTCCTTATTGATTTCACAAATGGCGCTCCTGATTGAGCTTTCGACCTTCTGCGGCGGAATTTCATGCCTCCGAGCAATCATAACGTAAATATCCGTCAGGCTTGCAGGCGTGAGTAAGCCAGATACCATCTGAACACCGATTTCCACAGCCTCATCAAGGTAGGTCACGACCGCACCTCTACGTCCGGCAGAATATCCGTGTGGAAATAGAGCTTATAGTGGTATGGATCGGTATGAGTGCCGGTGATATCCTCAACAACATACATGGTGTACTCGTTCAGGTAAATATAATTCTTCTTATACTCGTTCGGACCGGTCTTCACCGTACACACAAGTTCATTGTTATCATTGTTCGAGATGGACATAGCACCTTCCATTTCAAGGATGACGTTGTCCGTACGTGCGTTATAGACCGTGATCCGGCGCTCAGCTTCAAAGTAGTTGGCCTGCTTAGAAATGTTCCGATTCACCTTATCCGCTTCGGAGCAGCTGCACAGAACCGCACAGCCCACGAGCATCATCAGACATGCAACAACACAAATAATACGATTTTTCATAGTCTCACTCCACTTCCTTACTGATTTTCACGAGTTTAATGGCAAGCCGCAGAAGAAGCAGCTGGATTTCCTGGGCGTTCTTGAGCATTGCCGAAATATTCTGCGTTGACGAACAACTTTTTACTGTCAAGGATACCCAGGTATTCGGGTTAAACGCTTCTGCATAGCTTACCAGCATATCCACAAAGTCCTCGCCATTAAGACTGATCATAAATGTTCCTGTTGAGGTAGTATGGTAAATATTTACACCGACTTTAGTTCGGAACATTCCAAAACCGAACTCATCAAGTGCGGCAATATATCTTTCATCAATTTCTTTCATGCTTACTTCACCGTGCTCCCTTTCCCCGTCTGGTCATCCTTCGGCCAGTACGTGTAAATATCATCGAACACCACCGGGATCTTGCTCTGCAGTTCCTTCAGCAGCGGGCACATCAGTTCTCTCATCTGAGGATGGGCCGCCACAGGAGTACGCAGCTTGAAGATGTTGCGCCACTCACGGTAGTTGGCCGTTACCACGATCTCGGCCTTCAAGCACAGCGGCAGCACACAACGGGCCTGTTCGGGACGCATACCGAGTGCGATCATATCCTTATAAAGGATTTCCGCAGATTCGCAGGAATCAAGCCAAGTGCTGCCAGGCGTATATTCTGCGCTTTCACATTTCTTGTCAGTGTCGGTCAGCTCAATATAAAACGGCCGAATAAAACTCAGTTCCCCGCCAAACTTCTCCTTCGAGTAGTTGCAGTACCGGGTGCTCTCCTGTGCAAAAGAAGCAATGCGATGCCGTACCAGCTCATTGGCAATGGCCCGGTCACAGGTGAACAGCACACTCAATTGAGAATGTTCCAGCATAGCCTCATGCCCCTGCTTCACCAGAAAGCCCACCAGTTTCTTTGCCGACTCACCATCCGGCGTGATCTTGTCCTCGCTCTTGTAGCAGACCCGGGCAATGCGCTCGATCTGCTGCAGCTCCTTGATGCCGCCCTCAGAAATATCAGTGAGGATTTCGTACTTAGGTTCAACGATTTTCATGAATTGTTTACCTCCGTAATATTGTTTGTATCGTTCAAATTCAGGCCATCTTCCCTGACTTAACTTCACGGACTACCCGGTCAAACTCTTTGATCTTTTCGATAATCGGATCGATGTCCTCAAAAGTAGGATTGGCGATCAAAACATCATCGTTCTGGTAAATGCGATTTTCGATTTGAATATCGCACGGCTTGATACCATGTTTCAAACAGAAAAGTGCATCATAAATGAGAAGTTGCTTCATATCTGCCGGTTCATGCTTGGTTCTCAGAGCATGGATGCGCAGAAAATTGTTTGTGAAGTTAATCGCGTCGGCTATGCAGTAGCAGTTCTCAGAATAGCAAAGCCCTACCTCAGGAATCATGTGAAAATCAATTGCGTCATTGATATAAGCGTTGAGTGTCTTCTTGCTCTGAGGGAACTTTCGTCCAGCTCTAATACTTCTCGCCGCATATGCGTGCGGATTCTTGATGCTGCTCTCAGGTTTAACGATTTTCATAATTAAATCTCCTTTTCATCAGTGAATCCACTATTTCGAGTTGACTGAGGCTCTTTCCGTTGCCCCTTTGTTGAACTATGTACCTGAGATGAGCCATTTGTTTATGGTCGCAGGATTTCGCTTTGGGACACTGCTGGCATTTTGGAGCAAGAATGGTGATCGCTCCAAAGTCTTCGTTCATAAACTATCCTCTCGCTTCAACTTACACTCCCAGTCGCCGCAAATATCTCCGCAAGCGAACTTCTTCGCGGTCTTCATGCCTTTACGGATGGCCTCCTGCTTGTCGGTCGCCCTGACTTCAAAGGTCTGATGCCCACCGCCATTGTCTGTGCAGGAAAATATAAAGGTGTACTTTCTCATACTTCTAACCTCTCAAAATTTAATGGATCATACACGTACCCCATCGGCCAGCCCAGGCGTTCCAGCCAGCACGGGTAATAGCGAAACGGAAGCTCCAATCCGAACCAGTTTGTGTTCAGAATCATAGCCCCTTCTCTTATAGCAAGCGCGAAATGGAACATGAAATATTTTCTTGATGCGGATTCCACTCGGTAAAATTCAAGTTCTGGCAAGCACATAAATAATTCTCCTAGTCCTCTAATACCATAACGATAAAGTCAATAATGCTGTTTAAAGCACCGACGATTTTAAACAAAATATCTTTCACGAGATTCTGTCGTTTTGGGGTTATTACAGGCGCTCCACACCTCCAAATATCTACGCTCGGGCTTTTAACGACGTACTCTATCGGCGCATTATTTGCATACAATGTTTCCACTTCTGTGCATTTGTCAATCAAGGCCATGTATTCTCGCATCTCATTTGCGCTCATGCCGCCGTAGCGAATGCTTTGAAGTGCTTGATTATATAAGTATTTCTCCAATGCTTCTCACCTCACAGCAAAATCCGAAATAGTGTGAACCAAATTACCTTCAGCGTAACTGTAATGATAATCAGCCACGCGCAGATAACTATGGTCAAAGCCAGTACATGTCCAAAGAACACTCCGAGCTTTGTCCAAATATCATTCATCCTTATCAACCCTTTCGAGACCTGTGAAATATCCGATGCCAATATGACCACCATCGCAATGATGAATTGGGCGGAACGCCATCAGACCGGCCAGATTGTTCTTCGCATCTTCGGGATTACAGTAGGGATACCCGTCATTAAATTCCTTCTCGCAAAATCGGCACTTGTAAGTCGGATAATAAAATGTCTTCACCCCACACACCTCCTCGCAGCATCCACCCGGTACTCCGCAGCGTTCAGCTCGAAGATAGCAGCCGTGATAAACTCCGGATCACAGTTCTCAAAGTGGTTCCGAGCCACTTCCAATGCCTGCAAAGCCTCCCGCAGGGTATTGGCCGTCGTCGGAATCGGCTCCATGCGGAATATCTTTTTGACATACTCAACGATTTTTCGCAGCATTTCTACACCTCCACATCTTTGTGACCTGGTAAGCCGTGAGCCAGCCTTTAATGATATCATGGCCAAGTAGCTGCGCACCCATCACCTCGATAAGCCCTTGCTCAAAGCCATAGGAACCCCAGCCCCAAATGCCATCCCAGATACGATTTCCAGCAACATCATATGCAATAATTTGCTCACCACCATCATGCCGTCCGCCAGGAAGAAACTCCTGATTGTCCGGTCTGTCCATCTCTGGCCAACGGCGTCCATAAGTATGCAGAACCTTAGCGTGCTTCAGCAGAATATCCAGCTTCTGCATCTCGGTCATGTGATTCCAAACCCGGAGTTTCCAGGTTTTCTTAGACATGTTTCTCATTTCTGTATTTCCTTTCGTCAGCCTCCATGGTCTTTGCGATTTTATGCTGAATATAAAGCACACAGCCAGCCTGACTATCACACCCGAATGAAGCCAATAGTCCAGCAATAGCATTCAAAGAGTTCAAATCCTCTTCAGCAAATATCATTTAGCGTTCACCGTTCCTCCTGATACTCTATGATTTTGGTCGCTTCACTTTGAACCCGGCGTAAGAAATCACACGCATAGGGGCAACCGCATTCCGCCAATGCCTCGGCGATATCGCCCAAAATATCCATATCGGTTCTTGTGAGATTAACTTGAGGAATAACTTCAATGTTCTCCTCTGTGATAAATGGGGTATAGTCCCCACAATGGCAGCATTTAATGTTCATACGTTACATACAAGCATCTTCCTTCAATGATGAAAGCAAAGAGCCGTAGATTTCTCTACAGCTCTCTCGTTCAGAACGACTCGCTTACTTCATCTGGTAAATAGGTTATAGTATTGAGATATTCGTCAGTTTTTGTCTCAATTCTGTCAATCATCTGTTTCCACTTAGCCGTTTTGGTTTTCAGCTTGAATAGATCCGAAGTACGCAAGTGTGTACTTGTGTACTCGATTTCCGTGTCAAGTTTTTCTAAAACACCTACCATCTCGTAAATCAACAGTTCTTCTTCAACTTTGTTCATATCCATTTTCCTCCTAAAATAACAGTTAAATAACTTCCGTTCTTCCATAATATAGTCTGTTATTTTCACGTCTTCTCTTCAAACTTCACGGGCTTCTTGCTGCCCTCCCGTGCACACTCCGTCAGGCACTCATTGCAGGGCTCATCTGTCTCCAGTACCTTGAAGCTCTTACACTTCGGACAGTAGGTTGCATAGTCTACTTCGCGCATCCAGTCATTCATCAGGTTTTACCTCCTCCACAATAACATGAGTCATTGGCTTTTTACAAACAGGGCAGTATGAAAGTTTCATATGGGAATCATACAAATATGGTGCATTATTCCATATTTCTTTAGGTACTCTATGCGTATCGCCGCATTTCAGGCATTTAATGCGCACTATATCTAGTGGTTCTACTACGAGATGTTTCTCCAGAAACTCCAGGTTACGCTTCGTGCCAAACCTATCATCCAACTCAGGATGCGTCTCCCGCTGGTTCAGTGCCCAGAGCAAGTTCCAGCAGGCAGCGCGCAGGTGGTCCTCATCATCCATACCGACCATGTACTTTGCCAGATGCCGAGAAGCACTGTCCAGCAGCGAATGCAGTGGGATACCCTTATCCACATTATGCTCACCATACTTCAGCGCACCCTCCTCGCAGTGCTTGCTGACCTCCATAATGCCATACCAGGGCAGAAGATCCATGCGGCCCTTTCCTGCATGCATATCACGCTTTGCACCGGTTTCAAATTCGGTGCGGTCGCCAGAGTCCTTAATCATTTCCTTTTCCTCCATGTGTAATAAACAGCATAAAGCTGGTTGCGCTCTTTAAGTCTATTGACAATTTGTTTGTTGATCTCAATATGTGCTCTCGGAATAAACAGTTGTTCTGGAGCATTAATGTAACAGTATCTCTCGCTAAAAGGAATATGTTTTTCGCTTCGATCAACCAAGAAGCGGCCTGTGATAACACCGTCGTTCCTGATACAGAGATATTTCCAAATAGCAGACAATGGACTGCTGCCGTAAGGAACAAACGTTGCATCTTGCTCGCCAAAGTGCGTTACGCGATGGCAATTAGCTTCAACAACTTTAACCAATTTCTTTCTGGTTTTCTTTGAAATATTTCCCATTAGCAGAACCTCCTGATTCTCCCCTGCATAACCTTGTTGGGAATATCCAGCCACCGGATTTTGCATTTGTCCTTGTAGTCAGGGCGCAGCTTCTGCAGAATCATCTTTAATGGCTGCCTCTTAATTTCTTCAATCAAGTCCATGAGACAAGCCGTTACTTTCTCGAAGCATTCTGCAATCGTATTTAAGACATCTGCTATTTTTTCACAGGTCGTCGCAGTAAGCCTTAAAGAATCATAAATATCATGCTCCATAGAATTTCCTTTCGTTGAACTGTTTCTTTTGCATCAATGCTCTGGAAATGGCCACATCGATACCGCTACGGCTCTTTAGGTGGTAGAACCAGAGATCCTTGAAAGGTGTATTCAGCCGGTCGATGCGCCCAGATGCCTGCGCCATGACCTTATAGGAGTAGTTCTGGCTATAAAAAATAATGGTATTCGTCTTAATGCAGTTCCAACCTTCTGCTCCAGCGTTGTACTGTACAAGATAGACCCATTTATCCGTATCCGGTATCGGTTGATGCTTGTGCCCATTCCACTGAGCCACCTCCACACCGTTGTCATAGGGCAGATGCAGGAGAATATCCAACTCATAGTCAAAGTTATAGAAGATGATAACTCTCGGGTGTGTCATGCAAATATCAAGCACCTCCTGTTGCCGAGATTCATCCGCATTGACCACCCTCCGCAGGCTGGAACAGAACTCACTTGCTGTTTCAATAGGCCGCCCTTCCCATGGGTTCCACCGGCTCATGCAAATATCTTTATACTTGCGCTGGTCGAACTCGACGTAGATGTTCTCATGATGCGGTATCGTCTTCCGCTCAAAGTCCATATCAACCAGAATCCGTTCCCGCAGACGTATCAGCCTGCCAGTGTTCAAATATCTGTCAATTTTGGGGTACTTTGAGAAGCGACTATAGACCACGTGCTCATTATTGAACTGTGTCCGGTTCCGGTAGAATCCATTTGCAATGAACACCGGAATATAATCTGTCCAGCAATCGCCAGGCGTGGCACTCAGAAGAATCCAGTCGTTTTCCCTCGTAATGCGTAAGAAATCCTTCACCCATGAGCCATTGCCCACAACACGCTGTTCATCGAATATGAAGAACGCGCGTTTGATGCCAATGTACTTACCGATGTTGTTCCAAGAATCAATTACGACTTTGTGGTTGTAAAGGTCAAGGCTCTCATCAGTAGACATGAAAAAAGGAGCGAGTTCTTCGTCCCACTCCCCTGTGTCACGTTTCCGTGCTGTTGTGATAATATAAAGGTCTTCGGGCTCAACCATCGGAACGTACTCTTCTGTGTTGAGCTTTCCATCGAACATCTGGTAATAAAATGCCAGCCCCGTTCTGCTTTTTCCGCTTCCCACCCCACCGCACAGAATACAGCCCAGTCTCATTTTCTGGACTGCTTCGAGCTGGTAGTCGTAAAGCTGAACTCCCGCCATCAGAGCAATCACCTCATTTCTTTGTGAACATGAATGGCTTCAGGATAGCAATGATTCTCGTAGGCCAACAGGGCAATTGTAGCTTCCTCTTCATCTGCGCCCTCGCCAAATATTGTGTATGCAAATATCTCTTTACCCTTATAAGTAAAGATTTTCCACAACTGTTTCGGTTTCATAGCAGTGACCTCAGGAAATTTTCACAACGGTTTCCTTACCGCCCTGATTGCCGGTAATAGCGTCCGAAATAGAACCGTAAATCTTCTTAACGTTCTTCAGATTGTCGTTAAAATCCTCCAAAATATCTTCCATACTCTCCGCCAGCTGATTCTTGGCCTCATCTTTTACTTCTTCGCGCAGATCAGAAATATCAATCCGACCGAGCTGGTCCTTGATTTCCTTCTTTACGCTACCCTGCAGGGTTACATACTCCTTGTTGATGGCAGACTTAACCTGACGGGCTGTTTCAGCGTGAATATCCGTAATAGCTGCGTTAGTTGCCCGCTGGATTGCATAGTCAGTCCGGTTCACGACAGCCTTATCCACAGCATCCTTGATAATGTAATCAGGGATCTGGATGGCAGCATCATCTGCCAATCGGTCAATTTTGCTATCAAGTTTCTTTGCAAGGGCATTCATCTTGCAGTGAACCCCGATAGCGTAGCCTGCACCAACCAGCCCAATAACCCATCCTGCTGCATTCATGTAGAGCTCCATAGATTTTTTCATACCAATACTCCTTTGTCTTAAATGTGTATTTTCGGGCACTTGCAGGTCATACAGGATTCGAACCTGTCATGCTCGCCCTAGCGAATGACCCATATAAAAGGAGCCGCAGATTTCTCCACGGCTCCCGAAATTATTGCGATTACTGCTTCGGCTTCATACACACCATATATCTTTTACCGTCCTCGTCCTCAAGCAGACCATAGCAGCGGCGAAACATACTGGTGTATTTCTCGATCATCTCATCCGAAAGAGAGCCAAAGTCATCTTCGGTCAAGCCTACAATCAGAAATGTACCAACCACATAGTCGTACATCTGAGCGTCAGCGTTATAAAGCGGCCGGTTGAACTCCAAGCCCATGAGTTTGCCCTCATCGTTGCAAATAAGAGCAACTTTGTCGTCCCACGGGTAGGTTGCTTGAATCAGGCCGCCAACCTCTTTCTGCAGAGATTCCAACGAGCCATCAATGTCGATGACCTCCGGTCGGCACATCGGTTTGATACGCAATACTTTCATAGTTCTTCTCCTTTATTAAAAATATAAGTCTGAGCTGCTGCCTCTGAGAACGCCATTTGCGACGTGGGCACTCACCGGCTGGACCATTCAACGGAAGACTAACTCCTGCACTCAGAAATATCATTTAATAAATTTCGAGGTTTGCGATGCGCGCATCGCGACGCTTCTGCTCGATGATATCAGGAGCAACGTAACTGACATTCACCAGATAGGACGGGATGTTGTAGTTCTTTGCGGCGAGATTTTCGATGATGCAGCCACGATAGCCCTTGTCCTCATCGTAAATGCCGATGAAGCGATCTGCTTCCGACAGTTTCTTGATGCTCTCACCGAGATACCAAAGAGCCATGTTGGTGTTTTCAGGAGGATTCTCCTCGAAATAAGTCGGGATAACCTCCAGCTCTTCGCCAAAGACAGCCTCTGCAATCTTGTGCATCTGCTCCATGGATGCTTTGATGGCGCATTCCGTGCGATTACGCATAGGAACACTGATAAACAGTTTCTTCATGCGCTCCTCCTTAGTACGGCAAATCGTTCGGATCGTTAGGCTCAGCCATCTCGCGCTGCTCATACTTAGCAGCATACGGGTCGGCATCTGCGTCCTGCTCTACGTAGAGAATATCCGCGTACAGCGTGTACTGGCCGGGGTTGTTCCGGTTCTCATACAGGTTAGCCTGCAGGTTCACGTTCTTCACACGGATATAATCCAGCTGACCGATGTTCTCAGCGTTGCAGGCAACCTTGCGGCCAGTGGTGGTGATCCAGAAAACCTGCGGAGGCCACTTGGAGTCCATGTTGACCGTCACCGGGACGTAGAAGGTCGGTACGAACGGCTCATCGTAGATGTAGTTGGGGTTCGGCTTGGTCTGCTTGACGTTCAGCCCCATTTCGATGAGCTGCTGAGCCTGCTCCTCCGTAGGGATGACCACATTCACACGCCGCCGGGACGAGCCGTAACGGTCGCGGTTCGGGTCGCCGGAGAAATTGGTGTCGAAAATAAACCGGGTATTGTCAATATTTACCTTTGCTTTCATAATAGAAACTCCTTTACTCTTTTTCTTTAGTGCATCGCCGCACTCATTTTTGCCAGCAACCCCGCGATACCATCCTTGGTCTGCGCAGCCACCTGATCCAGCTCTTTCAACACCTTGGCATAAGCACCAGCATCCTCATTGGTTTCATCCGGCTTACACCACTTCTTAAAGACCTTGTGGAATCGGCTATCATTGCCTGCCATTTTCTTCACAATAGCCATAGCGAGGCCCTTTTCCTTATCGAAAATATCATCAGGCCCACACTTCACCACAGTCTTAGTGCCATCCGACCACAGAACAACCGTTGCCGGGTCGTTGAAGATGACCTTACGGATGCATACACTGCACATGCCGAACTTCACAATATCATTCTTCTTGGCACGCTCCGTGGACTGGCGAGAGTAGTCAATCGCCATCCCTTTGTGTATAGCCCTTGTGAGTTCATGATTGGACATAAGCATCACTGTGGGCAACTCAGGGCACGCGTTCCAATTCCAAGCATCTTTTTCCATTTATCTCACCTCATAATTTCTTGCAGCTTCGTCCTGAATATCACCCCAGGGTAAATCAGGCTTCTGCCAAGGTGGCATTCCACCATCATCCGATACGAACCATTCCAGGTCGCCGTACTGAGCAATAGTGACCGCCGCCTCATCAACCATCTTGTCGAAATAAGAGCGGTCAATGCTATCCTCCAGATGGAGGTTATAGACCATCTCACTTTCCAACCAGCGGTAGTCTTTGGCTCCAGTGACCGAATTGTATTTCGTCTCACCATCGTCTCGGACACCCGCTTCACGCATCAGCAGCGCTCCTCCGCATCCGGGTTTGATAGGACAGAACTGACCAACACGCCCCACGAAAATATAATTGTGCTCGTCTTCGGGCAGAGCCTCGTTTTTATCGAGGTAGATTGCGCCCTTAGATACCGACTTGGTTTCGCAAAGGTCGTCGAACACAATATCTTCGTGGGAGAAAAGCGTTTTAAACACATACGGCACCTGAAACTGAGCACCAGTCGCAGTCCAATGACCGCCCTTCTTCTCGTTCTTTTCAGGAATATAGCCGTACTGTGCCTTTGCTGTATCTGCATCGAGATACTTTGCAATATAAACGGCGTTGTTCACAAGGCACATTTTTTCGTATGTAGCCTCATGCTCAAACGTGTACCCGTACTTTTTCGCAAAATCCATGCAGAAGTCGATGATTTCAGGCGTTGCATCCGGAATCTTGATAGAGTCCGTCTTGATGTGCGCCACCGTGAAACCACGCTGCTGCACCTCGTCCTGCAGAGTGCGCATAAATAAAGCCCCTCGAAGCGCCACAATGTTATTGGCGTTCTTGGGGTTGCGGAATGGATTATCAAAGGTTGCACTGGTCAGGCCGTAAACCGAGTTGATAGCGATTTTCAGAGCCTGCGCCAACGCTTTCGCCTGTGCGGGGTCATCCAAATATTTGGACAACTTACCGCCAAAGAGCTTCTTGGCCTTGTCGTACTCACCATGTTTTACATAGATACGTACATCCATCAGGTCATTGAAGTTCTTGGTGTAGTCGCCAAAGTAGTTTAGAGCGACGGCCGAGTGTGGGTGCAGAGAGGCAACGTCCAGCAGGGCGATGTTGCAGTACATACCGGGTTCGGCATAGACATAACCGCCAAGGCCCAAATCAGTACCACGGAACATATTGTGCATTCGACCATCTTCGCCTCTGACCCACTCATAACCCGGGAAGGCGTTGATGATATTCTTGTCGGTCAGAATATCAGGCTCGACTTCTACCACCGAATCGGACTTACCCGTAGCTAAATCTGTATAGACTAGCTGAGGATGCTTTTCCTTGCCGAAAATAATGCGCGTGGTCAGGCTGTTGGTAGTGTCGTTGACGGTCATCCCAGCAACATCTGCCAGAATTTCACGTGCAACAAAGTCAGCCTTACGATCTTTGGAGTTGAACACTGCTTCGGTGGCGATAACGTCATTGTCGCAATACTCCGCGACCTGTTCCCATTTCTCTTCGGGCACCGGCTGGTTCCAAGGTAAGCCAAGCTCCTGATGATGGATACCCAACTCAATCTCGAACTTTTTCAGGCTCTGTTTCTTCGACGAGAAATCGAAAATATCCGTGTAGGACAGGTTATAGGCCTCACCAAAGAAGCCCATACGGTCATTGATAATACGGTTCGACAGTGCGTACAGCTGCTCCGTATTCCAGCCGAGCATACAAGCCCAAAGCATGTGGTTATCGTATTTGCGGTTATTAAAGCCAATCAGACGATATTGTGTCAACTTCTCAATATCCGTAGGGCTAGGATTGATCAACCGATTCACCGGCTTGTCCTCACCGGCAAATTTCCAGTTGACCAAAAAGAGATTCGGAAACACCTCACAGTCGAAAAATACGATGGGTGCTTTCTCACCGTCATCAACCTGCGATTCAACATCCTCTCTTGACTTGAAGTGCATCTTTGCCGTAATCTTCAAGCAGGCATCGGCCTGATTCGTGCTGTTTACGGCAAAGGCTAGAATCGCATTGCGCATGTCATCCACATTATAGGGAATCCCACTCTCGTAGGCTTCATCCATAATATGAGCGATAAAGTCAATGCTGGGTTTAGTATAGGGACTGATTTCTTTTGCGAGGGCTTTCTTAATGAGTACCCGCAGGTGTTTCTCATTTTGAATCTGCTTCACATCGACCATTGCTTTTTCTCCCTTCAATGGTAAGCCGCTGCTGATTTTGGCAACCGGAATATCATTGCACTTGGTCAGCATTCTTCTCAACGAAGAATTTCCGGTGAACACCTTGACCTCAATATGCTCATCGTATACACGGCTCAGTTTGCTTGCATCCCCTGTGTAAATATAGTGCAAGTGGATTCCTGCACCAGATTTACTCAATTCTGCGTAGGTAGCAGGCCACTTGGACGCTGCCTCCAGATTTCGCTCAAAGCATTTCTTACCATCGTCGCCCGGAATGTCAAAGTCAATGACGATGTGGGTTTCAGGGACTTTGACATAGTGGAGCTTAGAAGTAAGAATATCTTTGAGCAGCGTTTTGACATTCTCCCACTTTTGCGTAGGAGTGCCATTTTCGTTCGCATACTGCGCAGGACAGTCCTTGCAAATATCATCAAAGAGAGAATGCTGTGGTTTCAGATCAATCCATGACTTGGATGGCTCCTCCTTTGAAGCTGCTTCTGCAGGTGCGGGGTCGGCAAATTCTTTGAACTTGTCTGCCTTGAATCCACTATAGTAGCTTCGCACTCGTTCGCCATTCACATCTTCTGCGCGTTCCTTGTAATCCGCAAAGTAGTTCATCAGCTCTTCACGGAATGCACGCATCGAATACGGATAGACAACCTTTGCTCGCTGGTTATACTCGTCATACATCGCCCATGCACGCTTCAGGGAAATGCCGTCTTCTTTCTTGAAAATATAATACCGGTCGAGCATGAAGTTATAGAAGTCATTGGAAGCGCCAAGCATTCTTGTCGGAATATAATCGTCATAGCGATGTTTATTCCCCTCATAGACCTCCTTGCCGTGCCATGCAATACCGCCAAGCTCGAAATCGGTCTTGGCATAGAGTTCAGAATATCTTTTCTGAGGGACTTTCTCACCTGTGGGCACCACATCGATCAATCGGCGAATCAAACCGGACTTCGCATCGGTGATTTTGACAGGCTTGTTTGTGGCGAGAATCAGGAAGCTCTTGAATTGATTGGCATAAGCACTGCGGAACTTCTCATTGACCATCATGGTCTCATGAGACACCAATGAATTCAGACGAGTATTGTCCTCGATTTTGGACAGGTTACCTTCATGCTGAATTGCGATCAGAGGGTTCGCCTTGAAAGCTTCCAGTGAGAATGCATTGGATGCCGAGCCCAGTGCCTGAGAATCGAATGCTGCATAATATCCAGTAAAGAGCTTCTGGATGATGTTCAGCACTGTGGATTTACCACTACCGGGCGGACCATAGAGAACCATGAACTTCTGAATTGTCTTGGAATCGCCATTGACAATAGAACCGATACACCACTCGATTTTCTCTCGCTCCTCTGGAGAATAGAGTGTCTGCATCAGCTCATCATAGGCGTCAATGTTCCCCGGTTCCAGCACATAAGGGAGTCTCTTGGACGCATAGCTTTCCTTTTTGACCGGAGTGTTCGCAAATATCAGCTGTTCATCCAGCGTGTGGTAGTTATCCCGCATCTGACGCTGACAATACTTGTGCCAGTTGTCAATCATGCCCGATTCAGCGTCCCACATATGGAGCACCCGGTAATTATCCAGATGCTCCTTGTGTTCGTTCGTGTAAATATCCAACTCATGGTCAATCAGTTGAAGTGCATCCTGTTCGTCAATGCTCCACAATCCTCGCTCTTCCAGCCAGATAGCGTAGAAATCAGAACCCCGAATCATCAAGTCCTTGGACTTTTTGATGATGAATTTGGGATAGATTTCGATTACACCGCGTTTTCCCGTGCGCGTTGCAATCATCAGGAAATCAATCATTGGTAACTGACTTCCTCCTTTCTACGAGGTCTGTATCAGACATCTTTTTTCGTGACACTCGCCTTGCCATCGCAGCAAATGTCCTTTTCAAACTGCATCTCTGCGAGTTCTGCTTCGGCAGCATCGGCGCGTTCCTTTTCAGCCTTGCGCTTCTTCTCGCTTTCATCCAGCATCTTGCAGGCAGTCCAGAACAGGCCAATGGTGCCTACCAGCAGCAGGTTCTTGCCGAAAAGCTTGCCCCTCTGGCGGCGAATCACCTTCTGGGCGGCATCCAGTGCCAGCTGAGTCTGTGCGAGTTCGTAATAAATGTTATTCATAGTCACTTTTCCTCCAATAATTAAGGTCTGCCAAAATCAGCCGACCAATGTGTTCGGTATTCCTACATGCTGTAATTCGCATCAAAACGACGGAATCATGGAGAACTTGCTCTATTACACCTTCCATCGGGATGCATATTTTCGATACGTACACCATCACATGTTGCTTTCGTTGAGATACGCCATCAGCTGATACCAAATATCTAACTGTCGCATATCCACGTTCGGGCTTATTAAAGTAAAGAGCCCACCAGCTCCATTCGGCTGATAGGCTCTCTGATTGAAACGGTCGATGATAAATTGAGCGCGACCCTCGTTGAACCGAGCATCATCCATTGCTGCCAGCCCAAGACTGACAACCATGCTCCAGAACCATTGTCCCACTCGGTTTCCTGCTTCAGAATCTGCCATGATATGCTCTTCGATGCGGATGGAAAGCCCCACCATCATCTCCAACATACTACATGGCATCCCGCTCGTTGCACTGTTCAACGCTGCATATGGGATACTTTTTTCCTGAGCGAATCGGTAGCGCAGGTCTCGCCCATCTTCAGCACGACTCGCATCCATCTCACAGGATGGAATAAAGTCTTGCTGAAATAAAAACGCAAGCAGCTTGTGGAAAGAAAGGTTTCTGGGTTCCCATCTTCCGCAAACCGTTTCACGCAGCCAGTCAAAATACTGACTGGTCATATCGTTGAATATCATTCATACTCCTCTCCGGAGTTAGGATACAAGTCCGCATACTTATTGCGCACCTTCAGAACTTCGTAGTCCTTCCGGTAGTTGTGATTGCGGACATGGACAAGATCAGGCTCTTCTGCTCCAAAATTATCCAGAGCCTTAGGGCCAATCACCTTTTCAATGTCCTCTACCCTGCTCCCATCACTATCATAAGTCAGGATGCCGTCTGCATAGTAGGTCAGGAAGCTGGTTTCGTAATCGTCCTCGTTACCGAACTCGTCGCTCGGAATGATCTCAATAGCCTCCATCGGCTCATGGGTCGGCTTCTCAGAATCTTCCTCCTGACGATACGGGCCACTCACGAGATCGTACGCCTTTTCGTTCGACCGCTGCTCGATGGTCATATCCAGTTCCTGCTCACGCTGCTTAAAATGATTCCGAGCGTCCTCGACCAGCACATCTGCCTGCTTCTTGTAAGTATCGCGCATCAGGAAGTGCATCGTGGCAACACCAGCAGCAAATCCGCCTACAAATATCAAGGCATCACGCATCAGTTTTTTCATTGGTTTCTTCTCCTTTAATCGTCATCATGGTGAAGGCCAGTCCTCCAAAAAAGAGCGAAACACTCATGAGGACCCCTCCAACCAGATGCCGCTTTCGTTTCGTGTCGGTCAAATAATCGAGGAATAAAAACACCGATTCCAAACCGTCCATAAATATCCTTTCACTCAGAAAGGACTGCCAGACCGGATACGAAGCACACTCCGGCCATGGCTGCAAATACATAGGAAAGAGTCTTTACGTATCTGGTCATAGCTTGTCCCTCCAAAATATCAGTTAGATTTTGTCGATGATGATGCCGTCACAGTTGAAGTGCAGAATGACAGAACGCTCCTCGCCACGGAGGAAGCTCTTCAGTGCCTCATCGCTCGATTCAAAGCTCGTGAGGCCGAAATCCACATGGTTGTGCAGCGAAGTGTCGTTCGGATTGTATACCCAGCCAACGACCTGGCCAGTAGGAGTGCGCAGAGATTGACCGCCGTGCGTGCCAATCATGGTGAGCACCTCATTCAGGAACAGATGCCCCTGAGAACGCAGTTTCTTGTTCGCTGCAGACTCCATGAGGAGCAGATAGTTCCGATTCAGGTCGGCATCCCGCTCCCACGTGTCCACAGTTTCATCGAAAATCAGAGTGCACGGATCATCTGCCTGCTCAGCGATATCCTTGTACTCTTTGATGACCTCCTCTACACCGTTCTCATCGACCTTCTTGGTTTCGACCTCCACGGCCTTAACGTTCTGCTCCAGTTCATGCTGTACCCGCTCGCCAAAGCGGTCGGCGACGCGGTTCTTATAGCCGTTGAAAGACTGCTCCAGCGCGATGTAGGCGGCCGTCAGCGTTGCATTCCGCTTCGTCATGATATGATGACTGCCGAACATGCAACCGAGAGATGCTGCGCCCAGACCAATCGCAGGTGCATACACCTTTGCGAGCTTCATCCCGGTCTTAATGTAAGTCGTGGTGATGTCCTTCGTCAGGTCTTCCTTAGTGTAAGTCTCACCTTCCGACAGCTGAATTTCCCCGGAGTCCACCTTATCTTTAGTCTCGTGGATTTTCTCCATATTGGCCTTGTGCTCGGCCAGAATATACTGTGCCTTCAGGGTCGCCTTGCAGGCCAGAACGGTTGCAGTTACGCCACCGATTGCAGCGCCAACCACCATGATGGTCGGGCTTGCTTTCTTCAGCTTGAATGCAGTCTTAGACAGCATCTGCGTTGCCTTAGTCATGATTTCTTCCTTTTTCATAAAATATCAGTCCTTTCAATTAGTTCAGAGGAACAGGTTTCGGAAATACGATAGTATAGCCGCCCGGAACGCCCTTGATAGATGCAGGCCCAAGGTCATACCAGCCATACTTGCAGTCCTGATAATCACGAGCATCACGGGTAATTCCCACAACATCGTAAAAATCAGCAATCGTGACCTGCCCATATTCGTGGAGTGCATGACCCATCTCGTTCAGAACATCATTCGCATCGGCATAGCTATCGAAAGTGATGTTCTGCCAGTCCAGCCGGTTCGGGCGATAGTTGTTCTGCGGAGGACGGTTCTGATTTGCATTTGCGTAATAGCTGCTGTAACTGTTACGCTGCTGAGAATATCCGCTCGTATTGGTGCGGGAACGATCAACACCGAATAATGCGATATTGACAGCAGAGCACACCATGTTCTTGATGCCAGGCAGAATATAATCCGTCCACAGCTTTTCGCGAATCGTCTGCAGGTCTTCTGCGAGAAAGTTATGCGCCAGCTTCTGGATCTCGCTCTCCTGTTTGATGGTCACCTTACCGGTCGTGACCTTCTTCAGCTGTTTCTTCGGAGGCTCGCCCGTAGAGTTGATACTGCTGGAAGGCATTTCGATTTTAGCCATTAGTCAGCCCCTCCTCTGCATACTGGAGGATAAATTCCCCGATTTCCTTGGCATCGGCAGGAGACCACGTAGTACCGAACGTTTTTCCGGTCAGTTTATCAGTGATAGAAATGAAGACCTTTTTCACGACGTCCTTGTCATTGGTAACAGCGTCAACGTGGAGGCGGTACTCCTTCAGGACGGTCTTGTAGCCCTTCTCGATCATCAATTTGATAACGGCCTTATCGCCTGCAATGCCAACAGCCACACCCGCAGCAAAGATGCCACCGATTACCGCAGCCTTTTTCCAGTTGAACTTTTTGTCGTTTTTCTTTTCCATGGTTATTCTCCTTTGTAAAAATAAAAGGAGCCGCAGATTTCTCCACGGCTCCGTCACGGTTGTCCAACAGATTATTCTTCGTCGGTTTCCACCACTTCGGTCACTTCTGCTTCGATGGGCTCGTCCTTCGCCTTCTTGCTGTCAATCCAGTTCTTTGCCTTGTAGCACAGCGGAACGAGTACGTGCTTGCAGAGCAGCTCAGCGCCCTTGTAAGCTGCGGCACCAGCCAGCATGAATACTGCCGTCTTGCCAAAGCTACCAGATGCGCTCGACATCTCCGCATGGTTCTCGTCCACACTGGGCACCAGGTTATCGACCTCCGGCATTGCATCCGTCAGGTTCTCAGTCATAGCGTCCATGTTGTTCATCATTTCGTTTTCCATAGTGATTCTCCTTTAATTAAAATATAAATGTTGGAGTATACCTCCATAACAGTCGATGAAATTTTCGCGAATCAGTACCCCAGCCACTTCGGAGGAGTGCTGTAGTCCAGAACCATGCAAGGCATGCCGTCCTCGTCCAGTTTGGAACTGTAGAATGTTTCAATGGTCAGCGTGGAATCCGTATCCCAGCCCAAAAGGTCGCCGTTCTTGGTGTGCTCCAGTCCCAGATAATCGAACAGGTCATTCTGGGTCACACGAAAATCGCTCAGGAGCTGCTTGTTCAGGCCGTTCATCGCCCGATCCAGTGCATTTACGGTCGTCTTGAAATATCTTCCAGAGAAGCTTTCATAGCACTCGACCAGCTGATCATAAGATGCGTCACGGGCTGCCGGTACAATAACCGGCGTTTCTTCTGGCTGCTTTGCCATCTTATCAAGGGTGATGGTCTGGCGAAGCTCTTTCTCCTTCTCCTCGCCGATGGTTTCCACGACCTTCTCCTGATACTGCTTCAGGGCGCTTTCGCTCAGAGAATATGCGGCCGCCAGAGCTGCATTGCGCCGGTCGTTCTCATTCATAGCACCAATCATGCAGCCTGCAGATGCTACCATGGAAATCGCCGTAGGAATATAAGCCGGAGCAGCCGTCTTTACGATGGTTTTTACATCCAACTTCTCCGTGCCAAGTTCCTGCTTCTTCTCATCGAGCAGGATCATCGCCTTGGGAGTTGCCTTAACGGCGAAAACTACGCTCGTGACCATGCCCGCAATGCTGCCGCAGACCAGGATTTTGGGAAGGTTCTTTGCAATACCCTTTCCCACTTTCTTGCCAAATGTTTTCAGGTTCATTTTTCATACCTCCGTAAAATATAAAAGAAAGAGCCGCAGATTTCTCCGCAGCCCTTTGCTTCTTAGTAGAGCGTATCCTCCGCACAATGGCGGTTTTTGTATGCTCCTCTCCTTCTTACCGGAGCAGGGTCATCCGTCAACCAACTGTAGAGCCGAATTGGTTGCAGGAGCAAGTACCAGATCAGCGCATCAAGTGCGCTAAGCATCGCTCGCCCCAACACCTTTAAGGCACCCAGCATCTCAGAATCCACCTGCTTGAAGTATTCGTGATCGAACATAATTTTTACCTCCAATTCTTTTAGGATTTCTCCATAATAGCGTTGGAAATTTTCGCGATTAGAGGTTTTTTTCCGACAGCTGCTTGCGAACTTCTTCCTGAACCATATCCCGCAAGTCGTCCTCGGTCTTCTGGTCCTCGATCAGGTCATGCCCGAAGCCCATGATTGCGCTTGCTGCCAGCATCGCCATGGATGCAACTTTCCACCAGTTAATGTTCTTCATAAATGTCATGCTCCTTTATAATCCAAATGCCGTTTCATAACATCATAATCCAGAAATTCTTTAATGGGTTCCTGAAATGCTTCTACATAGTAGACTTCCAGTCCATCATCGGTCGTCTGCTTATAATAGTTGAAGTCAATCCAGTAATACTCCCACTCATCGGCAAGGTATTCTGCGCACCACCCCAGTGTATCCCCTTCTGGCGTGAAGTCCAACCCCGGCAGATAGGAAGTGAAATCGTTCATTGACAATTCGCCGTTTAATGCAAAATACCGATTTGCATTGTAAAAAGCGTCCGTCAATTCGATCTCGGTGGCATGGAAATATCTTTTTGAGATAGGCTCGTAGCAGAGCAGCTTCTCCTCTTCCATCTTTTCATGGACTTCCGGAAGCTTTTCTTCTTTGATTTGATCGTGAATCTCGGCTTCTTTTTCAATACCAAAATTCTCAATCACTTTCTGCCGATACTCCTGATACGCCTTTCCAAGTGCCATGTAGCCAGCGGTCAGGCTCGCAATCTGCTTCTTGTTCAGTGCATTGGAGCCGAGGATACATGCGATGGTCCCTGCGCCAAGTGCTGCGGCAGGCAGATAGAACTTCCAGCAGTCCTGTACTTTTTCTTTCATGGTATACACAGGCTCTGCTGAGTTCATCTCAATAAGCTTTTCTGCCTTGATACTCGCCTTACCCGTTTCGATGGCAGTCAACACCACTCCCACGGAAGCGCCAATTGCCAAGATTGTCCCGCCATTCTTTTTCAAGAACCGGGACGCGGATTTCATAAGGTTCATAGACTTCTCCCTTCAAATATAAAAGACAAAGAGCCGCAGATTTCTCCACGGCTCTGAGCCTGTCATCAACAATTTCTCATCTTTTCACCAAGGCTGGCGAAACAGTCTGTAAAGATTTCAAATACTTTCTGGTCACGCTTGCAATATTTGCTGTTGATTTTCGCATTGATCGCATCTGCGGCCGCATAATTCCCATCCAGAACCATGTCGTTCCAAATATGGGCTATAGCATACGGACCGGTAAAACGCATAATTTGATCAATAGCACATAATACTGCCGTGCATACCAGAATTACTTTTACCATCTTTTTCATAATTTCATGCCTCCAAAATGTAATTTTGAGATTTCATATCTCCATAAGATGGCATGAATTTTTCGCGTCAACAGATTCCTGCCTTCTTCAAAATATCCATGAGGTCGGCCTTCGGCATCTCAGCATCCAGTTCCAGATGAACCTTCACCTTCTGCTCCTTATCAGACCATTCGGCTCGAATATCATCCAGATTGACCGTGATACCGTACTTCTGCTTGGCAATCGCCTTGTTGATAGCCGAAGAAATGATTCGGCGCATAAAACTTGACCGGATAAGCATTAAGTCCTCCATGATGTTCTTCTCCTTATACGATTTATTTAAACTCGTTTATAGTCATGCAATTCCGGGCACTCGTCTTCTTCGCAGTCCGTCACGGCCCATTCGTCACACCAATCGATGTCCTCTGTATCCTGACAATCCGCAATCTGCATTGCTTCTGTAGGAGTCGCAGCCTCAACCCAGATAGTACCGGTTCTAACTACTGTAACTGCATATTTCATCGTACTTCTCCTTTTTGATTTAAAATATCAGACCTTCAAGGCATCGTAATAGCTTTCCATAGCCATGTCAAAAAGGTCATTTGTTCGGTTCATCAAAATAGGTTCGACCGATAGCTTTTCTTTTGAACCGCTCAGATGCAGAGCTACTTTGAGTTCTTGCTCTTTCTTTTTGGCAAGCTCCTTGTTATCGAATATGCCATAGATATAGGTAATACCGTTTTCGCCAGTTTCATCAAGTTCTTCACCCTGCAAAATATAAATCGTCATTGTTCTTCTCCTTTTAAGATATCGAAGTAAACTTCTATAGCTTTCCGAAACACTTCCGATTTCATTTGACCTGTTCGTTCACTAAGATTTGTGAGCATTTCAGCTTCTTCGGCTGTAAGTCGTATTTTGAATGTCACATCCCGTGTAACCTCTTTGGGCGGTCTGCCTCTCATAGCTAAATCAAACTCCTATCAAACACTGTCTCCCAGCGTTCTTTTTTCAATGGTTTCATACGTAAGGCCCACATGATTTGCCGGACTGTGACAGTAGGATAGCAGCCATTCGCATCTTTCTTCTTTGCATGGTGGTCAAAATATTCCTTGAAACCAGCATGCAGATAGATTTTATCGTTCAACCATGGGTCAATAGCGCTCCATGTGGTGGATTTCGTTTTCTCGTTAAAACGCTGCTGGATAACGCAAAGGCCTTTTTCGTGGTCCAAATATAATGTACTGATGCGATAGACCGGATGATTGCACCGGTACGTTTGACCATAGTAGTTCGTCCAATTTTCAGGTGGTAGATTATGGTATCTCATAAAAGAAAGAGAAGCTGCAGATTTCTCCGCAGCTTCTCCTGTCCCTCCTTTATACAGACTTTTTTCCGTAATCCTTGTAGATCATCTTGCCGTCCCGATAGCGGTCGTCGAACACCTGCACACCGCCTGCCGAACAAATAGCCCAGAACCGGTCATGGTGAATCATCAGAAATGCCCCCAGAGCGGTCGATGCAATACCAGCTACGACTTTCGCCACTTCGGTTTTCCAAGCCTTCTCTGCCTTGTCTGCTTCGATTCTGAGTTCATTTGTCTTCATTTGAAGCTCATCCTCTCGTGCATTCTTGTCAGCCAGGTTTGTTTTCTCCTTAACACGAATTTCGTAGAACTTTGCAGCGCACTCGTAGGCAGCCTTGTACTCATCGCTTCCCGGTGTCAGATCCTTAATTCGTTCAAGCTCGTGCTTAATCGTTTCGTCCATCAACTTTTCGTTCTGGACTGCATTCAGTTCTTCCATTTTGATTATCTCCTTTTAAGTCAATATTTGGAGTTTCTCTCCATTAAACAGAATGTTTTTCTCGCGGCTTCAGTTTACTCACCTTGTTCACTCTGAGAATAACATACTGTTTATCGGCAAAGTCCACGGATTCCCCACCCAAGTTCAAGAACAGACTTGGGTTCTCGTTCTCGTCTGCCTGAGCAACGATAAGGGAGCCAATCGTTTCGGCCTCGTAGTCAATCTTCCACCGAACTGCAGAACCAACCACGAAGCCAATGGTCGCACAGATAAGCCCCAGACCAATGATGATGTACATTTTCAAATCTCCTTTGTAATAAAATAATGGATAAACCGGTCGTGTGCGTGATGAAAATAAAAGGAGCCGCAGATTTCTCCACGGCTCCCTTACGCCTTAAATGTCGTTTCTGATCAAGAACAGGTCGTTACGATTGCAAGCAGGTCTCACAATCCCTTTTGCCCGAATCAACGCGATTGCATTGGCATAAGCCGCGCGTGCACTTTGAGCGTTTTTGTACTCGCCTGTATCAATGTACATGACTTTCTGGTTGCTCTCAATGAATACGCGGATTTTGTCCATTGCGTTCACATAGCCTCGATCATAGGTAGTCTTTACTCGTTTGCTCATAATAAATTCTCCTTTCAATTTTCAGAAGACATCCTTCCATAAAGGAACTCGAAAAGTTCGCGATGCCTAACCTAGAATAAAAAAAGAAAGAGAACGGGAATCGAACCCGTAACCTCTGCATTCCAGCAGCGCTCTACCAATTGAGCTATCTCCTTCCATAAAGGAAGATGAAAATTTCGCGAACAAAAAGCAGAGGGCGTGTTTTTAATTTACTTATTGCCCTTTGTCTTGTCAGAATCCAAATCTTCTCTTGCCTTTTGCAGCTTGATGTATGCCACATATGCTTCCATGGTTGTCGCCACCAAGCAAATTGCAGCACTGCCAGCTTTCATAAAAGGTACAGTCCCTAAAAGTTTCTTTCCAATGACATATCTAGCTTTCATAGTATCATCCTCCAATATGCCCTCTACTTCCATAAAGGAAAATGAAAATTTCACGAACAGGCAAAAAAGAAAGAGCCGCAGATTTCTCCACGGCTCAATACCTTAAATAGAACCCTCATCATTATCCATCGGATTGCTCTGTTCCTTGACTCTCGACTCAATTTCATCAAGTAATGCTAAAGTCTTATCGATTTCAGCAAACAATTTTCTTTTGATCTCGTTGTCCATAACATAAGCCTCCTAAATTGCTAAATGGTTTTATTCTTCCATAAAGGGCGCTGAAATTTTCGCGCCAAAAAAGAAAGAGCCGCAGATTTCTCCACGGCTCCCGCCTTTCTTAGTAAACGAGATAATTCGTATACTGCCTCTTTTCTACTTGCTTGATCACTCCTGCTTTTTTCAGCAGCTCAAAATCACGGATGATCCCACCCATGTTGAACGCCTCAAATTCGACGTTGAAGTCCGTGCGCTTCTTCTTTCCGTCTTCGTAGGTTCTGATCGAATAGACCATCTGGCTAACCAGCCTCGGGTCCATCTTACAGTTCCGACGAACGACTTCCATCATCAGCTCGCGTCCTTCGTAGTCGTCATCTCTGACGCCCTTCACGATAACGGTCATGTGATTCACTTTGCTATTAAACATTTTGTGTTCTCCTTTGTATTTAAACAGTGAATATTCGTTCCATAAAGCAACCTGTAATTTTCGCGTCACTGCCGTTCTTTGCTCAGGAGCCAGAAGAAATAATGGTAGAACTTATAGTACGTTTTTCTACAGCATGGGCATCCGTTAGCTCTCAGCGCATCATAGCACACCTCTTCCGTCACGCCTCTTAATACATACGGTGCAATAGCAGGTTCTAGCTTTGCAACGCAGCGGTCAACAATATCAATGTGCATTGAATAGTAGGCTCGTATCATAGCCTGCCGCTCTGTTGAGCTTTCCGGGAGGCTTCCTCTTATAATTCCAGAAACCTCGTGGCTGCTCGATTCCCACCCATTGACTTGTTCTAAAGCTTTTTTCCAGTCCGGGTACTGCAAGCAAAAGTTTTTCAGCTCGTAGTAGCGGTACTTAGTTATGTAGAAGGGGCTTTTCTTTGAGAGTTCTGGTTTTTCATTCCGCATTTTTTTCATGGACAGGAATTTCCTTTCTAATTTTGTTCAGAAAGGATAATACTGTCCAAAATGGTCGTGTGCGTGCCCCTTTTAATATTCTTACTAATGAATTATGCCAAGGCAAAGCAAATCGTTTAACCTAGAATAGAATTTGATTGGCAAAAATCAGATAATTTTGCTAAGAGGACTATGTTTTCGGTACATTTCAGCAAGGTCATTTTGAGTGATGTCCAGGTATGCTTGTTCTGTCACAGTCACGCTACTATGTCCTAATAACCTACTAAGTGTGTAAATATCCCCACCACTCATAAGGAAGCGCTTTGCAAAGTTGTTTCGGAAAACATGCGGGTGAATGTCATTTAGCCCTATCCGCTGGGCATACTTGCGAACATTGGCCTCGAAATTGCTCACCTGTATTCTCTTACCTTTATTCGTGCAAAACAGGAAATCGCTATCACGGTAACGGTCTTTATACTTTATCCACCGTTGAAGCTGTGTTGCCATCTTATCCGAGAAAAACACATAGCGCGCTTTCTTGCCCTTTGTGTTGTCTGCTGGTAGGCTAATGCACCGCTTCACCATGTCTAAATCTGTCACTTCAATCAGCAAGCACTCATTTACTCTCATGCCTGTATCGAATAGAAGCTGAATGATTATGGAATCGCGGTATTCGCTAAAGCTCGCACTATTCATGCTCTTCAGCAGTCGCTTGAAATCTTCATCCGAAATGAACTCCAATGGCTTTCGTTCTACTTTAACAAAGTCGCCTTTCTTCACAGGTGAACGGAGAATCAGTTCCTCTTCTACGCACCAATTGAAGAAAACTCGCAGGTTCCGCAGATAGTTGTTGATTGTTACGTCCGACACTCGCTTTCCAAAATCAACTCTCCGATCCGGATAGTTTCCGCTGTTCGGATTCGTAGTAACTGTATACTTTCCGCGCTCCTTAATGCTCTTTATGTAGCCCTGTATCGCAAGATGGGTGATTTTCTCAGTCAGTAAAATCCCCTGCTCGTCCATATACTGCATGAAGAGTCGAAGCGTCTGCTCGTAGCTGTTGATGGTTTTCGTGCTCAGCCCTTTCAATCCACAGTGCTCAATGAACATTTCAATATCTCTAGCCAACATAAAAGAAAACCTCCTGTACACATCGGGCACTACACCCAATAAATACAGGAGATTTATTGCCATTCATTTGACCTATTTATCGCTATGAGAGCATAATTCTACATTTTTTATAGCGATAAATAAAAGTCACGATTCCAGAAATTCCAATTTGTGCCTTTAAATATCACTTATATACGTCGCTTGTTTACCCCACCCTCTGCCGCTTATCCAGCCGCATCTTATCGGCTATCATTGCAATGAACTCACTGTTTGTGGGCTTACCGCGCAGGTTATGGATGGTATAGCCAAAGTAGCTGTTGAGGGTATCCACATCTCCCCTGTCCCATGCCACCTCGATGGCGTGGCGTATGGCGCGCTCCACACGGCTGGCGGTAGTGCCGTTTTTCTTGGCGATCTCCGGGTACAGGCGCTTGGTCACGGCGTTGATGTACTCCGGCTCGTTCATGGTGAGCAGGATGGCATCCCGCAGGAACTGGTAGCCCTTGATGTGCGCAGGCACGCCAATTTGGTGCAATATTTCGGTGACGGTCAGTTCGTCACTGTCCACACTGGTGTGGAGCAGGTGTTTTTCTTGTCCGCTGGCTGCTTTGAGCACCCGGGCGGCAAGGACACTTTCGTCAAAGGGCTTGACGAAATAGTAGGCAAAGCCTTCGTCCAGCAGCTCCTGTACCATCTCCTCACTCTGGAACGCGCCGGTGACGAAAAATGAGGTGTGGCGCTCGCCTGCGGCGTTGTAGCGCTGCTTGACCGCCAGAGCGTCCAGCCCGGGCATAAAGGCGTCCAGCAGCACTACCTGCGGGCGAACGGCCAACATCTTCTGTAAAACCTTGTTTCCATCCTTTTCCACAACGGTCACTTCCACGCCCTTTTGCTCCAGCGCCTCACGACAGGCTTCTGTGATCTGAGCACCGGTATCCGACATCAAGAATCTCACTTTATCCATGGTTGTTTCCTCCAATGTGTGCAGTTCCCTTAACACCATGGATTTTACCATAATTTTCCAGATAGTTCAACGGTTTATTTTGGGAAATTATGGAAATTCTGCTCGAATGTCATACTTTTTTATGCTGCTGCGTCCGTTCCGGGCACGGAATGTGCCTGTTCCAGCATGGTTTGCGCAAAAATGCCGTAGCCTCGTGTCGGGTCATTGACCAGCACATGGGTTACTGCACCCACCAGCCGTCCGTTTTGCAGGATGGGACTGCCGCTCATTCCCTGCACAATGCCGCCAGTCTGCGCCAGCAGTGCCGGGTCGGTGACGCGCAGCACCATGTTGCGGCGCGGGTCGGCGTCGTTCACCTTTTCAATATAGACACGGTAGCTGCGGGGCGTTTCGCCGCTGGTGGTGGTCAGGATCTCTGCCGCGCCGGGCAGCACCTCCTGCGCAAAGGCAAGCGCTGTCTGCTGCCCGGCAATGGCGGTGCTTACCGTGCCGTAGACGCCGTTTTCGCCGTTGATACAAATTCTGCCAAGGGCGTGGTCGCTGATAAATTTGCCCTTCAGCTCTCCGGGGCTGCCGGCGGTACCGCCGGTGCAGCCCACGATCTGGCAGGCCACGATCTCGCCGCTGCGCAGGGCGACCCGCTCGCCGGTGTCACTGTCGCTGATGGGGTGACCCAGCCCGGCGAATACCCCGGCCTGCACATCCACAAAGGTCAGAGTGCCCACCCCGGCGGAGGAATCCCGCACCCACATTCCTGCCCGCCACTGGGCGTTCTGCGTATCCCACACCGGCAAAAGGGTGGTCTGCCGCTGCTCCCCCTTGCGGACGTAGACCACCTCCACCGCCGCACCGGCGGCGGCTTCCAGCGCGGCATGGACCTGCTCGTTGGTCTCGGTAACGGTGTTCCCCATGCGGATCACCCGGTCGCCCAGCCGCAGCCCTGCCTGCTTTGCGGGGTTTATTGTACCGGCGGCAGTGTGCACCTCGGAAAAGCCCACCACAAGCGCTCCCTCTGAAAACATCTTCACCCCAAAGGGCGTGCCGCATACCGTGACCGTGGGGCGCTGCATCACGGTGGCGCGGATGGTCTTGACCGGCAGCCAACCGCCCAGTGCCAGCGTGGTCTGATAGCTGCCCGCTGCCCGGGTGCTGGCCACATTGCGGCTGCCGTGCCCGCGCAGCGGCTCCACCCAGCCAAAGCGCGGCAGCGTGAGCGTCTGTTCCGGTTCCAGATAGACCTCCTCCGGCAGGGCGCACCACAGCCAGCCCAGCGCCGCCACCGCGGCCACCAGCAGATAGGCACCCATGATCTTCCCCCACCGGACGATGCTGTGCTTGGACATTTTACGGCCTCCCTGTGCATTTTTCGGGGTTAGTATGCGCAGACAAGCACGAAAAAACCGCACCCGCATCCAAAAATGGACACAGGTGCGGTTATGGTTTTATAGGGACAGGCGCTTATGCGTCCTGCAGCTCGCCGCGGCTGGCGGCCTTGAGGTAGGCGAAGATGAACTCATCGATATCGCCATCCATCACGGCATCCACGTTGCCGGTCTCGTAGTTGGTGCGGTGATCTTTGACCATAGTGTAGGGCATGAACACATAGCTGCGGATTTGGTGGCCCCATGCGATCTCGTTCTGCACGCCCTTGATGTCGTCGATCTTATCCATATGCTGCTGTTTGGCGATCTGGTAGAGCTTGGCTTTCAGCATTTCCATGGCGTAGTCACGGTTCTGGAACTGGCTGCGCTGGGTCTGGCAGTTGACCACGATGCCGGTGGGCTTGTGGATCAGACGGACAGCAGAAGAGGTCTTATTGATGTGCTGGCCGCCGGCGCCGGAGGAGCGGTACACCTGCATCTCGATATCCTCGGGGCGGATGTTTACCTGAATGGTGTTGTCCAGCTCGGGCATGACCTCCAGAGAGGCAAAGCTGGTCTGGCGGCGGGCGTTGGCGTCAAAGGGAGAGACACGCACCAGACGGTGCACGCCGTTTTCGCTCTTGAGCAGACCGTAGGCGTTTGCGCCCTTGACCATCATGGAAGCGCTCTTCAGACCGGCCTCGTCGCCGTCCTGATAATCCAGCACCTCCACGGTCATGCCATGTGCCTGTGCCCACTTATTATACATACGATACAGCATCTCGGCCCAGTCCTGTGCCTCGGTGCCGCCGGTGCCTGCGTGGAAGGTAAGGATGGCGTTGCTGTGGTCGTACTCGCCGTTCAGCATGGTCATCAGCTGCAGTTCCTCCACAGCCTTGCCCACGGTGTTCACGGCCTCCTCGGCCTCGGGGATCATGGCGGGGTCGTACTCCTCGTCCAGCATCTCCAGCATGGTCTCAGCGTCATCGTACAGACCCTGCAGCTTTTCAAAGCGGTTCAGCTTGCCCTTCAGGTCGCCGACCTCGTCAAAGACCTTCTTGCTCAGTTCTGCATCATCATAAAATCCGGGGCGGGACATAGTGTGCTCCAGCTCCTGCACGCGCTTGCGGCTTGCTTCAATGGCCAGTGCTTCCTCCAGGTCCTTAACGGCCTTGGCGTGCTCGGCCAACTGCACTTTCAGTTCATCAGTCGTGATCATTCTCTAAGTTCCTCTCGTTCAAGGGTTTACATCATAACAATAATGTCCCCGGCAGGGTGCAAAACGCACGCGCAGCGCGCATTTTCTGCTCCGCCAAAAGACACAGTTTATACACAGATACTTCATTAGTATACCGAGAATCTGTGATAAAGTAAAGAGGAAAAATACTATCTTGCCGGATTTTTAAAGATTTTCACCTTTTCTTTTCATACCCGGGGGAGTATAATACCAGTATGATCGATTTCACAGGAGGATATCATGCCGAAATATTATGGCTGTCCCTGTGAGGGCTGCGGCAAGCCGCTGACCCTTCAGGACGACATCGTGGTCTGCCCGGACTGCGGTGCACCCTATCACCGCACCTGTTACGAGAAGATGGGTCTGTGCATCCACGCCCCTGCCCATGGCGCAGGCTATGAATGGAAGTTTCCTTATCAGGATGCGCAGCTGCGCACCTGTCCCACCTGCGGGGAGCGCACCCTGCGCAGCGAGAATGTCTGCCGCTGCTGCGGCGCTGCCCTGCCCCCTGAGAGCGCAGAACAGCCCAACGACCGTGCTGCCGCCAGCGCCGAGCAGAACCGGGATTTTGATTACAGCAGGATGTACCGGGACGAAATGTACCGTAATTTTACCGAGAAGGTCGTTGACCCGGTGCACCGCAATGTGCGCGCCGCCTTTGGCAAGGATGAACTGATCGACGGCGTCCCCTATCAGGACTGGGTGGATTTTATCGGCACAGCCGCGCCGGTCTACCTGAACGATTACAGCCAGATGCAGCTGCGTCACTCCAAGATCTCCATGAGTTTTTCAGCGCTGCTGTTCGGCCCGTTCTACTTTTTCTACCGCAAGGCGTGGAAGCCCGCCTTCGGCTTTCTGGCCGCAGAACTGCTGCTGTTCATCCCCACCTTAATCAGTATGATGCAGACCACCGGCAGCCCCCTGACCGCCGGGATCAGCGCCTCTATGCTGGTAGTGTTGAGCCGCGTCATGTCCCTTCTCAGTTTTGCACTGATGCTGGTGCGGGGGCTGTATGGCAAGTGGCTCTACCGCCGCAGCGCAGCGGCACGCATCCGCCGCATCCGTGCCGAGTTCCCGGACCCGGAGCAGCGCCGCGCCGTGCTGAACGCACAGGGCGGTGTCAGCTTTGCAGCCTGCATCGGAGCGTTCATCCTGCTGATGCTAGTAGGCAGCCTTTGCTCCATGCTGCTGGGGCCGGACCTGAACGCACTGGTAGGCACCTTTATCTGATAACGGTTCATGCAGGATGGGGATCCTGCTGAAAAGCGCGGTTCACCGTGCATAAAATGAGAACATGGGAGAATCATTATGAAAAAAGTCACCAAAGCCGTTATTCCGGCTGCGGGTCTTGGCACCCGCGTACTGCCCGCCACCAAGGCGATGCCCAAGGGAATGCTGCCCATCGTGGATAAGCCTGCCATCCAGTATCTGGTGGAGGAGGCCGTCCGCTCCGGTATTACCGATATCCTGATCATTCTGGGCCGCAACCAGAGCATTATTGAGGATCATTTTGACCGCAGCCCCGAGCTGGAGGAAAAGCTGGCAAAGCCCGGCAAGGAAAAGATGCTGGAGGAGTGTCTGGGCATCGCCAATATGGCCAACATCCTGTTTGTGCGTCAAAAGGAGACGCTGGGTCTGGGTCACGCGGTAAACACCGCCAAGGCCTTTACCGGCGATGATCCCTTTGTGGTCATTTATGGCGATGACGTGATCTGGGGCGAGGATCCGGTCTGCGCCCAGCTGATCCGCGCCTACGAGGAGTTCGGCCGTCCGGTCGCCGGTGTCTCTGCTGTGCCTTGGGAGGACGTGAGCCGTTATTGCAGCTTAAAGACCACCCCTATCCACGACAACTACTTCTTTGTGGACGATATGATCGAGAAGCCCAAGAAGGGGCAGGAGTTCAGCAACTATTCCATTCTGGGCCGCGTGCTGCTGACCCCGGAGATCTACGAGATCCTTGCCCACACCAAGCCCGGTGCCGGTGGCGAGATCCAGCTGACCGATGCCATGGCAGAGTATGCCCGCACCCGCGGCGGCATGACTGCCGTGGAGTTCACCGGCAAGCACTACGATATGGGCAACAAGCTCAAGGTCGTGGAGGCGCAGGTGGAGCTGGCACTGCAGCATCCTGAGATCGGCGAGGATTTCCGCGCCTACCTGAAGGAGTTCTGCAAAACGCTGTAAAGACGCTGCGTAAATAATAAAAACGGGGCTGCTGCAACAAAACCATGTGCAGCGGCCCCGTTTTTGCATATATTTTTACTATTTTTACAGATGAAAAAAGGGCTCAGATACGCCCGCAGGCCTTTCTGAACCCCAAATATGAAAATCAAATTCCTGATTTAGTTTGCCTGACTGGGATGCGGCACGGGCGGGCGCTTGGTGAACATGGCCTTGAGTGCCAGCGGGGTAGCCACGCTGGACACCACGATCAGCAGGATCACAGCGGTAAAGTAGACCGGGTCTACCACACCGATGGCCAAGCCCTTCTGCGCCACGATCAGTGCCACCTCGCCACGGGTCATCATACCGACGCCGACCTTCAGGGAATCGTCCCAGTTGAAGCGGCAGACCTTTGCAGCCAGACCGCAGCCGATGATCTTGGTGATCAGCGCCACAACCACAAAGCAGACGCAGAACAGCAGGATTTCCGGGGTCAGGCCGCTGATATCAGTCTTGAGGCCGATGGAGGCAAAGAAGATCGGCGCAAAGATAACGTAGTTGCTGATATCCACCCGGCGCTCCACATAGGGCGCGTCATCCATGGTGCACAGCACGATACCTGCAATGTAAGCGCCGGTGATATCGGCGATGCCGAAGTACTCCTCAGCAATGTAGGCCATGGCAAAGCAGAAGGCCATACTGACGATGGTGATACGCTGGGTATGGGGGTTGCGCTGATCCAGCCACTTCATGGCGTAGTGCACCACAAGGCCAACGCCCAGTGCGGTGGCAAAGAACAGCAGGGTGTTGAACAGCACCTTACCCAGACCCGTACCGGTGCCACTGCTGGCGCCCAGAACACAGGTAAGCACCACGATGCCGATGACATCATCAATGACAGCGGCACTGACGATAGTCGTGCCCAAAAAACTCTTCAGGTGCCCAAGCTCCTGCAAGGTAGCCACCGTGATGGACACACTGGTAGCGGTCATAATGGTGCCGATGAACAGCGCCCGGTAGAACTCCGGGCTGCCAACTGCGGCAAAGCCGTAGAACGCACCATATAATAAGGTGCCGCCCACCAGGGGCACAGCCACGCCAACGGTAGCGATCAGGGTGGCGATGGGGCCTGCCTTGATCAGCTCTTTCAGGTTGGTGCCGAGGCCGGTGGTGAACATGAGCATCACAACGCCGATCTCTGCAAAGATGGAGATGGAGTCGCTGATCTGCACTAGGTTCAGCAAGCAGGGGCCGATCAGCAGGCCGGCGATGATCTCGCCCACCACCTGCGGAGCCTTGCACTTACGCGCCACCAGTCCGAAGAATTTCGCGCTCAGGATTATGATTGCCAGATCTCGAAACAACGAATACATGGATTATCCTCCTTTAATTTTTCCCGCTTTCCTGCCACTGCCGGAGCCCCGGCCCTGCCATATTGCAGGGAAAGCGTTTACATTATAGTCCTTTTTACCAAAAAATGCAAAACATTTTTTATCGTTCTTTTTGTCAAAAAAGCTTGACAGAAGTAAAGAAGCTTGCTATAATAAATTGCTGTCTGAACAGACACACCACACAGGCCGCGATACCGCAGCCTGTGTACCCTTGGCCTTGCAGATCCGCAGGGCCCTCAAGTCCAAAAGGAGGTGCTACAAAAATGGCAAAGTACGAAACCATGCTGATTACCAGCGCCGCTCTCGATGAGGAGGCTTCCGCCGCTCTGGTGGGTAAGTTCAAGTCCCTGATCGAGGCTAACGGTACGATCGATTCTATCGACGAGTGGGGCAAGCGCCGTCTGGCCTACCCCATCAACGACGAGGAAGAGGGCGTCTACACCGTGATCAACTTCACCAGCGAGCCCAGCTTCCCCGCTGAGCTGGACCGTGTGTACAAGATCACTGAAGGCGTTATGCGCAGCCTGATCATTGCTCACGAGGAGTAATTCTTCTGTGACAGAAAGGGAAACCGTACTATGTTGAATGTTGTTGCTATCATGGGTCGCCTTGCGCGTGACCCTGAAATGCGTCAGACCACTACCGGCAAGAACGTTGCTTCGTTCCGCATTGCCTGCGACCGTGGGCGCCGCGATGCCAATGGGCAGAGCGTGGCGGACTGGATCGATGTGGTTGCATGGGATCGGCAGGCCGAATTCGTCTGCCGCTATTTCCAGAAAGGTTCCCTGATCGTTGTGGACGGCCGTTTGCAGTCCCGTCAGTATCAGGATAAGACCGGCGCAAACCGCACTGCCGTTGAAGTGGTTGCCAACAACATCAACTTTGCAGGCCCCAAGAGCAGCAATGCAGGTGACGGAAACGGCTATCAGAATGCCGCTCCGTCCTACCAGAACGCAGCGCCTGCCCGTCCGGCTGCTGTGGAGGCAGCTCCCAGCTACTCTGCCGGCAATGCCGACGACTTCGCCGTCATTGACGACAGCGATGACCTGCCGTTCTGACACGAAACGGTCCATCCGTTAAAAATCCAATAGGAGGTAATAAGCAATGGCTTTTGAAAGAACCGAAGGCTCTCGCCCCGCACGCCCCATGCGTCGCGGCCGCAAGAAGGTTTGCAGCTTCTGTGTCGATCGCATCGACACCATCGATTACAAGGACGTGCCCCGTCTGCGTAAGTACGTCTCTGAGCGTGCTAAGATCATTCCCCGCCGTGTGACCGGCACCTGCGCTTACCATCAGCGCGCACTGACCATCGCCATCAAGCGTGCTCGTCACGTTGCTCTGATGCCCTACGTCAGCGACTAATCTTTAAAGAACCAACCCGATCAAAATAATCAGCAATCAGCAGAGCGCTCTCACCGATGACAAGGTGAGAGCGCTTTTTTGCTTGCGTTAGATATACTGTTCACACCAATGTTTTACCTTCTCCCCCACCTGCCGAGCGGTCAGCCCGTCGGTAGAAAGAAATGTTACGTTTTTCTTTTCCCGGAACCATTCCCGTTTCAGCGACAGAAGATGGTTCAGGTAATACGCAAAGAATTCCCGGGAACGGGTGGCATCTCCCGCTTTACGGGCACGCAGGACGGCTTCGGAAGCGTCCAGAAACAGAATGTGCTCCGGCATACAAGCCTGCACCGCTGCAAGCTCCGGGGCTAAAGCCTGCCGGATCGCTTCCATCTCCCACTCCAGCCCCCTGCTTTTGGGGTAGTTCAAGGTGTAGAACTCAATCTCCTCCGCGCCGAAATCCATCACGGCGTGGGGGTATTTTTTTGCTTTCTGCCCGCGGCGCAGCTCATTGCGCAAAAAAAGCCGTTGGACCTCCAGATAGTCCGCATAGCTGTTCTTATTCAACCCACGCTGCTTTATCTCTGCAAGGACGGCAGCGTTGTCCTCAAAACAAACCTGTACCTGTTGGCAGTGCTGTTCCAGATAGCGGGCTGCCGTGGTCTTTCCCACTGCCATGCAACCCTGTAAGGATAAGATCATAACATTTTGCCCCCTCTCCTTTTTTCACATAGTATAGCACATTCAGCTGTGTACCGGGAAGCGTTTTTCGCGTAAAAAGTTACAAACCGGTACGATAATTCCCGGTCGTTTTTGACTTATACCGGGAATTATCGGTATTTTCAGATTTGCTGCTCTGCACGCAAATCAAACTGCACAAATGCGAGGGGCGGCATTGCACACCTTGTACAAAGTTGTATCACACTTATTGATTTTTTATACAGAATGTGCCATACTAATGTCACTGGGAACGTTCCCGACAACGTTCCCGAAACACTTTCAGAAAGTGAGGCCCGCCGACATGGCAAACCTGACCATCAAGGATATCGCACGGATCAGCGGTTGCTCTGTCAGCACCATCTCCCGTGTGATCAACGACAGGCCGGATGTCCGCCCGGAGACCAAGGAGCACGTTCTGAAGGTGATGCGGGAGGCCGGGTTCGTGCCCAACACCAACGCCCGACAGCTGAAGATCCAGCAGTCCCGCAGCCTTGTGTTTGTGGTAAAGGGCACCCGGAACATCTTCTTTTCTGATTTTCTGGTGCAGCTCCAGCGCGCCGCCACCCTGTACGGGTACAACGGCATCGTCTCTTACTTGGACGAGAACGCCAACGAGATCGACGCCGCCGAAAAGATCCTGCGGGAGATCAAGCCCAAAGGCATCATCTTCCTGGGCGGCAGCGTAGCCAACTTCCAGCGGGGCTTCGACCGTATCAATGTTCCCTCGGTGCTCACCACGCTGGTCACGGACGAGTTGGACTTCCCCAACCTTTCCATGGTGGGCGTAGATGACCGGGCAGCGGCCTATACCGCTGTGGACTACCTGATCCGGCAGGGGCACCGCAAGATCGCCGTTCTGGGCGGTCCGGTGACCAGCTACCCCAGTCTGATGCGCCGTCAGGGCGCACAGCAGGCCATGGAGGATGCGGGCATTGTGTTCAACGACAAGCTGTACGGCCTGTCCAACTACGATTTCGAATCCGCCTACCACGCCATGAACAGTCTGCTGGCCCGACGGGCAGAGTTCACCGCCCTCTTCGCCATGAGCGATGTCATCGCCTTTGGCGCCATCCGGGCGCTGGTAAGCGCCGGGCTGCGGGTACCGGAGGATGTTTCGGTGATCGGCTTTGACGGTATCACGATGTCCCGCTACTGTGTACCGGTGATGACCACCATCGTCCAGCCCAGCGAGCAGATCGCACTGCAAAGCATCGAACTATTGGTGCGGCAAATCGAGCATGGCTCCTCTGCCCAGACCGTGACCCTGCAGCCGGAGTTGCAGCAGGGCGAAAGCGTAAGGGCAATTTAAATGTTGTATTCCCTCCGTCGAAGGACGGAGAGTATATAGTTGATCTGTAATTTTAATAAGAAGGAGAACTTATTATGAAAAAGATGATCACTCGTCGTAACTTCCTGAAGGCCGCTGGCGTTTCTGCCGCTGCTCTGGGTCTGGCTGCCTGCGGCGGCTCTTCCAGCAGCACCGCTTCCTCTGCTGCCAGTTCTACCGCTGCTTCCAGCACCGCTGCAAAGGCAGACGGCAAGGTCTACTACCTGAACTTCAAGCCCGAGCAGGATCAGGATTGGCAGGATCTGGCCGCTGAGTACACCAAGGAGACCGGCGTGCCTGTGACCGTTGTCACCGCTGCTTCCGGCCAGTACGAGACCACCCTGATGAGCGAGATGGAGAAGAGCGAGGCTCCCACCCTGTTCCAGGTGAACGGCCCTGTTGGTCTGGCAAACTGGAAGGATTACTGCTACGACCTGTCCGGCAGCCAGCTGTACGGCGAGCTGACCAGCGATTCCTTTGCACTGAAGGACGGCGACGCTGTTACCAGCATTGCATACGTCATCGAGACCTACGGCATCATCTACAACAAGGAACTGCTGACCGCTGCCGGTTACAAGCAGGAGGACATCAAGGGCTTTGCCGACCTGAAGAAGGTCGCTGATGACATTCAGGCCCGTAAGGCTGAGCTGGGCGTGGACGGTGCTTTCACCTCCGCTGGCATGGACGGTTCTTCTGACTGGCGCTTCAAGACCCATCTGGCAAACCTGCCCATCTACTACGAGTACAAGGCAGACGGCATCGGCTCTACCGACGCCATCAAGGGCACCTATCTGGATAACTACAAGCAGATCTGGGATCTGTACATCACCGATTCCACCTGCGATCCCAAGCTGCTGGCTTCCAAGACCGGCAACGACGCTGTGGCTGAGTTTGTGGGCAAGAAGGCCGTGTTCTACCAGAACGGCACTTGGGCTTACAATGACGTGAAGGATCTGGGCGACGACAATCTGGGTATGCTGCCCATCTACATCGGCGTGGACGGCGAGGAGAATCAGGGCCTGTGCACCGGTTCCGAGAACTTCTGGTGTGTCAACAACACCGCTTCCGAGGCCGACATTCAGGCTACTCTGGACTTCCTGTACTGGTGTGTCACCTCTGAGACCGGCACCAGCGCAATGGCTGACAAGATGGGCTTCGTCATCCCCTTCAAGAAGGCTAAGGACTCCACCAACCCCCTGATCACCATTGCAAACCAGTATGTGGCCGACGGCAAGACCAGTGTTGACTGGTGCTTCTCCACCATGCCTTCCGAGGAGTGGAAGAACGGCGTGGGCAGCGCTCTGACTGCATACGCAGCAGGCACCGGCAAGTGGGACGACGTTGTCACCGCATTTGTGGATGGCTGGGCCAAGGAGTACAAGCTGGCCAACGGCTAAACCTTTGACCGGAGATCTCCCTAAGAATTAAAAAGGGAGGCGGGCGAAAAGTTCGCCCGCCTCCTTTCCTTTTTTATCAGACAGCTCCCTCAGGAGGTATATCATGCAAAAAGCCATTAGTAAATACTGGCCGATATTTGTGCTGCCTACTCTGGTCGCCTTTATTATCGGCTTCATCTGGCCCTTTATCTGGGGCGTTTATCTGTCCTTCCAGCGGTTCACCACCGTGTCCAAGACTACATTTGTGGGCATCCAGAACTACCTCTCGGTATTTCAGGATTCCACCTTCCTGCACGCTTTCGGCTTTACGGCAGCCTTTACCGTGGTGAGCACTGTGCTCATCAACGTGTGCGCCTTTGCCATTGCGCTGGTGCTGACCCGCGGCATCAAGGGCACCAACATCTTCCGTACCGTGTTCTTTATGCCCAACCTGATCGGCGGCATTCTGCTGGGCTATATCTGGCAGATCCTGCTCAACGGCGTGCTGGCGAACCTGCAGAAGCCTCTGCTGGCTCTGGATGCCAAGGCCGGTTTTGTCGGTCTGGTCATCCTGATGTGCTGGCAGCAGATCGGCTACATGATGATCATCTATGTGGCTGGCCTGCAGAGCGTGCCCGGCGACCTGATCGAGGCCGCTAAGATCGACGGTGCCAACGACCGCGAGATTCTGTTCAAGATCAAGATTCCCATGGTCATGCCCAGCGTGACCATCTGCACCTTCCTGACCCTGACCAACAGCTTCAAGCTGTTCGACCAGAACGTGGCTCTGACCGCAGGCGAACCCGCCAACGCCAGTGAAATGCTGGCACTGAACATCTACAACACCTTCTACGGCCGCTCCGGTGCGCAGTGGAAGGGCATTGGTCAGGCAAAGGCTGTTGTGTTCTTCCTGATCGTGGTGGTCATCTCGCTGATCCAGCTCCACTTTACCCGCTCTAAGGAGGTGCAGCAGTAATGTCGAAACAGAAAAGAACCTGGGATGTCATCCTTGCTGTTGTAATGGTGCTTCTCTGCCTGCTGTGGATCTACCCCATCGTGCTGATCCTGCTGAACAGTTTGAAAACCGAGGGCAGCTTTACTACCTCCACGGTGTTCCGTCTGCCCACCGCCGAGACCTTTGCCGGACTGCGCAACTACGTTTACGGCGTGACCAAGATGGACTTTCTCTCCAGCATGGGCTACAGCCTTCTGATTACTATCACCAGCGTGGTGCTGATCCTGCTGTGCTGCTCCATGACTGGTTGGTACCTGACCCGCGTAAACAACAAGCTGAGCAAGTTCATGAACCTGCTGATCGTGTTCTCCATGGTCGTTCCCTTCCAGATGGTCATGTTCACCCTGTCCAAAACTGCTGACCGTCTGAACCTGAACAACCCTTGGAACATCTGCATCATCTATCTGGGCTTCGGCGCCGGTCTGGCCGTGTTCATGTTTACCGGCTTTATGAAGAGCGTGCCCATGGAGATCGAGGAAGCAGCCATGATCGACGGCTGCAACCCCATCCAGATCTTCTTCAAGGTCGTGTTCCCCA